>Ga0272449_1000094_pt1 | contig 121413 bp, 112 predicted proteins | sample YNPCB0241_FD_198679 | JGI IMG/M metagenome (GOLD analysis project Ga0272449, IMG submission 198679) | Hot spring sediment microbial communities from Yellowstone National Park, WY, United States - YNP-CB-024-1 | ecosystem: Environmental > Aquatic > Thermal springs > Hot (42-90C) > Sediment...
AAATTAGATGAATAAAGGAAAAGGGGAACGATTTTTTTATTTGGCACGATTTTGTTCAAATTTTATTAAATTTAAAAATTTTTTTGTTAAAGCTATCAAAATTGTGCCATTTTCAAAATTTTGCTTTTAAATCATTATTTGATGATGGTTTTAAGTCTTCTTTTTTTTCAGGGGATAGTCACCAAAAATAAAAATGAGGCTCCTCGGAGCCTCTAAATTAGAATAAAGGCAGTTGTCGAGAAGATTTTTTTCTAGGAAAAAGAATACCAGCAGCCCTTTGAAGAGCTTGCGTAAACAGTTCTTTTGGTACATATAACTGGACGGGGTCAAGAACCCGAGACCCTAGTATGTATTTGCTTTCAAGTTCTATTTTATTTTCTTTGCGAATGAATTGTAATATAACACGTCCAACTTTTATTTCTACAGCTATCGGAAGATTTTTTGTTCTGCGAACCCGGTAGATTTGAATCATTTTCCCTCCTTTTTCAATTCTTATAGCATATTTTTCAAAATTTGTAAATAGCTTTAGACGAATAAAAAGCGATTTTTCAATCTATTATTGTGTTAACACATTAATTGGAAGAAATTTGAAACTAAGTAAAAATAAGGAAAAATTATTTTTCAAAAGCTTCAACGATCTCATCTAACTTTCCATCCATAATTTCAGAAAGATTATACCAGGATTTATTTAGACGATGATCAGTGACTCTGTTTTGCGGAAAATTGTAAGTTCTAATTTTATCGGCTCTTTCCGCCCTTTTTATTTGCTCTTTTCTTTTTTGACTTATTTCTTTTTCCCTTTTTTCTTTTTCCATCAAAAGTAACCTACTTCTTAAAACTTTTAATGCCTTTTCTTTATTTCTGGCTTGAGATCTTTCTTCTTGACAACTGACAACCAAACCAGTAGGGAGATGGGTGATTCTTACCGCTGTTTCTACTTTTTGAACGTTTTGTCCGCCATGACCGGAGGCACGAAAAGTTTCAATTTTTAAATCTTCTGGTTTTATTTCTATCTCGTTTTCTGTTGCCTCCGGCAGGACAGCTACTGAAGCTGTTGAAGTATGAATTCTTCCAGATTTTTCAGTGATTGGAACTCTTTGGACTCGATGAACACCTGCTTCATTTTTTAATTTTTTAAAAACATTTTCTCCTGAAACTTTAAAAATTATTTCTTTAAAACCACCGATTTCAGTTCGATTTGCGGAAAGTATTTCTATTAACCAATTATTTTTTTCAGCAAATTTTGAATACATTCTAAATAAATCAGCGGCAAAAAGGGCAGCTTCTTCACCTCCTGTTCCCGCTCTAATTTCAACAATTATACTTTTAATCTCTTCTTCATCATTTTTTGATTCCTTAATCAATGATGTTTCCAATTTCTTTTTCTCTTCTTTTAATTTTATAATTTCATTTTTTGCTAAAGAAATTAATTCTTCATCACTTTCTTCCTTTAAAATTTTTTCCGCTTCGGAAATTTCTTTTTCAATTTCATTAATTTTCTCCAAAATCGTCATTTGTTTTTTTAACTTCTGATATTCTTTTTGGACCTCAGCTAATTTTTCCGGGAAATTTAAAATTTTCGGATCAATAAGATCCTTTTCCAAATCTTTTAATCTGTTTTTTATCTCTTCAATATTCATAAAAATTTATTCTTTCTTTAATTTCTTTTCGATCTCTTCTTTCTTCTTTAGTCTTTTCTTAAATTTTTCTATCTGTCCACCGGTATCAATTAATTTCTGAGTTCCGGTGTAAAAAGGATGACATTTCGAGCAGATTTCGGTGTGCATCTCTTTAACAGTTGAACCAACATAGAGTACATTTCCACAAGCACAAATAATTTTTGCCTCTGGATAGGGATAGTAGTTGACTTTTTTCTTTTTTGCCATATCATTTATTATAATAAATTTGTTTTTAAAATCAAGGATTATTTATTTCCTTGCTTTTGATTTTAAAAATGATAAAATAAAAATATGGTCAATATTCCAACAACTGAGGAATTATTTGAGGCGGTTGTCTATTTAGGGCACCGTCCTTCCAAACTTCATCCTAAAATGGCCCAATATGTTTATACTTTAAAAAATAACACCTATTGGATTGATTTGGAAAAAACGAGGAAATCTCTTGAAGAAGTGACTGAATTTTTAAAGGAACTTTCTTCCAAAAACGGAATAATTTTATTTGTTGGAACAAAGCCGACTGCTCAAAAAATAATTAAAAAATATGCCTTAGAAGTTAACATGCCCTATGTGACAGAAAAGTGGATTGGTGGAACATTGACTAATTTTCCAGTTGTTTCCCAATTGATAGAAAAATTGAAAAGACTAGAGGAGGAGAAAGAAAAAGGTGAATGGGAAAAATATCCAAGAAAAGAAAGACAGGATTTTGAAAAAGAGTTAAATAGATTAAATGATTTAGTTGGTGGATTGAGAAACTTAACAAGATTACCCGATGCTGTTTATCTTGTGGATGTAAAAGTAGAAAAGATAGCAGCCAAAGAAGCAAAGAAGATGAAAATTAAAACGATTGGTCTTGTTGATCTTGATAATAATCCAACACTTATTGATTATCCAATTCCAGCCAACGATGAAGCATCAGCTTCAATAGAAATAATCACCAAAACTATTGCTGAGGCAATTAAAGAAGGAAAAAAATAATTTTATGAGAGAAAAAATTAAAAAAGTAATTATTATTGGTGCAGCTGGTCGTGATTTTCATAATTTTTTAACTTATTTTAAAGATAAACCTGAATACAAAGTTGTTTGCTTTACCGCTGCTCAAATTCCAGGAATTGAGAAAAGAAAATATCCTGCGAGTTTAGCTGGCAGGCTTTATCCAAAGGGTATTCCAATCTATCCAGAAAAAGATTTAGCAAAATTGGTTAAGAAATTTAAAGTTGATGAAATTGTTTTCTCTTATTCAGATGTTTCCTATCAATATTTAATGAATTTAGCTTCATTAGCCATGGCCGCCGGAGCGAGTCTTAGACTTTTAGGACCAAGACAAACGATGTTAAAATCAAAAAAGAAAGTCATTGCTGTTTGCGCGACAAGAACCGGGGCTGGAAAATCAATGGTTTCAAAAACAATTTTAGAAATTTTAAAAGAAAAGGGTTATTCTGTTTCAGTTATTCGCCACCCAATGCCTTACGATCCAAATTTAAAAACTCAGGAAGTTCAAAAATTTTCAAGTTATGAAGATTTAAATTATTATCGAGCAACAATCGAGGAAAGAGAAGAATATGAACCATACATTGAAGCAGGTGGTTCAATTTTTGCTGGTGTTGATTATAAGAAAATTTTAAAAAGAGCAGAAAAAGAGGGAGATATTATTTTATGGGATGGGGGGAATAATGATTTTCCATTTATTAAACCAGACTTTTATATCACTGTTGCCGATCCCCATCGAGTGAATGATGAAATTAATTATTGGCCAAGTGTTATCAATTTAATTCTTTCTAATTTAATTATCATTTCAAAAACTGGAACTGCAAAAAAGGAAGAAGTTAAAAAAATCATTCAAAATATTCGTTTATTCAACAAAAAGGCAAAAATTATTAAGGCAAAAACAATTACCACTTTATCTCAACCAGATTTAATTAAAGGCAAAAATATTCTTATTGTTGAAGACGCACCAACAGTGACTCATGGGGAAGCAAAAAGTTATGGCTTAATTTTAGCTAAAAGATTCAAAGCAAAAAAAGTTGTTTCACCAAAGAAATTTATTGTTGGCGAGATTAAAAAAACATTTGAAAAATATCCATATCTTCAAGTTATTCCAACTATGGGTTATAGTAGAAAACAAATAAAAGATTTAGAAAGAACAATTAATCGAGCAAAATGTGATTCAGTTCTAGCTGTAACTTCAGCTAATCTTAATTACTTAATAAAAGCAAATAAACCAATTGTGAGAATTAAAAATGAATTTGATAAAAAAACAGTTGAAGCAATAAAAAAAGTTTTACCTTTTTAAAACCATGGATTTAAATTTAGTTAAAAAATTAAGAGAAAAAACTGGGGCAGGAGTTCTTTCCTGCCAAAAAGCATTAGAAGAAGCAAATGGTGATCTTGAAAAAGCAGAAGAGATTTTAAGGAAAAAAGGTGAAAAGATAGCTTCCTCAAAAATAAACAGAGAAACAAGAGCAGGGATTATTGGTGTTTATCTTCATTCAAATGAGAAAATTGCAGCTGTTGTTGAACTTTTATGTGAAACAGATTTTGTCGCAAAAAATAAAGAGTTTAAAGATTTAGCCCATGATTTAGCGATGCAAATTGCTGCCACTAATCCTTTATACTTAAAGCCAGAAGATGTGCCAACTGAAATTTTAGAAAAAGAAAAGGAAATTTATTATCAGGAAATAAAAGATGAAAAAAAACCGCCTCAAGTAATAGAGAAAATTGTTCAAGGGAAATTAGAAAAATTTTACCAGACCAATTGTTTAATGAAACAACCATTTATTAAAGACGAAAAGATAACAGTTGAGGAGTTAATTAAATCAAAGATTGCTAAATTGGGAGAAAATATTCAGATAAAAGGATTTAAAAGATTTGAGATATAATTATGCCCGTTTTTCATTTAAAATTAGAACCCTGGGATAAAACTCTTAAATATAAAACAAAAAAGAATTTAAAATTCAAAATTGGGGATGAAGTAGTGATTAAATTTGAAAGTAATATAGATTTAGCAAAAATTATTGAGATTAAAGAAAATGATGAAGAGATAAAAGAAAAAGTGGTGATAATTAGAAAAGCAACTGAACAAGATTTGGAAAAAAAGAAAAATAAAGAAAAAAAGAAAAAAGAAATTTTAAATAGGGCTGAGGAGATAGTTAAAAAATCGACATTACCAATGAAATTAATTGATGCCCATCTTTCTTTAGACGGTGGGAAAATAGTTTTTGCTTTTATCGCTCCGGAAAGATTGGATTTTCGGAATTTAGTTAAAGATCTCTCAAAAGAATTTTGTAAATCAATAAGACTTCATCAAATTAATCCAAGAGAAGAAGTAAAATTTTTTTCCAGTTTTGGCCCTTGCGGAAGAATTGTTTGCTGTTTTTCTTTTTTGAAAAATTTAGGTGGAATATCAACTGATTTTATTAAAGATCAATCTTTAACTAGTCGCGGTGTGGAAAGAGTTTCTGGGATTTGCGGTCGGCTTAAATGCTGTCTTGCTTTTGAAAGAGAAATTTATTTAGAAGAATCAAAAAAATTTCCACCTCTTGGAGCAAAGGTTAAAACAAAAGATAAAGAAGGTGAAGTTGTTGGTTGGCATATTTTAAAAGAAAGTATTGATTTAAAAATTGATGATGATACAATTTTAGAGGTACCCCTTTCTGAAATTAAAAAAATTTATGATAAATAAAAAATTTTTAGTTATTCTTTTAATCACCCTTTTCATTTTCTTAACCGGTTTAAGTTGTCAAAAAAAGGAAACAACAATGATGGAAAATATGCCTTTTGAAAATAAAAAAGTAGTTTTGGTTGTTGCCTTTAATGATTATCAAGATATTGAATTTAATCAAACAAAAAAAGCACTTGAAGATGAAGGAGTTCAAATTACTGTTGCGAGCTTGAAAAAAGGTGAAGCGAAAGGTGTTTTAGGAGGAAAGATTTTAATTGATAAAACATTGGAGGAAATTGATCTTAATGAGTATGATGGTTTAGTTTTTATTGGCGGACCTGGAACTACTCAATATTTTGAAAATGATAAAGCACTTTCTTTAGCAAAAGAGGCAGTGGAAAAAAATAAAGTTTTAGGAGCAATTTGTATTGCTCCAGTAATTTTAGCCAAAGCCGGGGTTCTTTCTAATAAAAAAGCAACTGTTTGGTCATCATTTATTGATAAGTCATTTATTGAAGAAATTAAAAAAGAAAATGCTATTTATCTTGATCAGGATGTTGTCGTTGATGGGAAAATTGTTACCGCCAATGGTCCAAGCTCAGCTAAAAAATTTGGTCAAACCATCGCTGAATTATTAAAATAAAAATATGACAAAAATTGCTATCAATGGTTTTGGAAGAATTGGTCGGTTGGCTTTCAAAATTGGTTTTAATAAAGGATTAGAAATAGTTGCTATTAATGATTTAACTGATTCTAAAACTTTAGCTCATCTTTTAAAATATGATTCTCTTTATGGCAGATACGAAAGAAATATTGGTTATGATGAAAATCATTTAATTGTTGATGGGAAAAAAATTAGAGTTTTTGCTGAAAAAGATCCGATAAATTTGCCTTGGAAAAATTTAGGAATTGATATTGTTTTAGAATGTACTGGTGTTTTTACCGATAAAGAAAATTCTGAAAAGCATTTGAAAGCTGGAGCAAAAAGAGTAATTATTTCTGCCCCACCAAAAGATCCTGATATTCCAACCTATATTTTAGGTGTTAATGAAGAAAAATTTGATCCAGAAAAAGATTTTATTATTTCAAATTCTTCTTGTACAACAAATTGTTTAGCACCAATTGTCAAAGTTATTCATGAAAATTTAAAGATTAAAAGAGGTTTTTTTACCACTACTCACGCCTATACAAATGATCAAAGGATTTTGGATCTACCCCATAAAGATTTAAGAAGAGCCAGAGCAGCCTCTTTATCAATCATTCCAACCTCAACTGGTGCAGCAAAATCGATTAACGAAGTTATTCCCGAATTAAAAGGAAAACTTGATGGTATTTCTTTAAGGGTGCCAGTGCCAACCGTGAGTATTCTTGATTTAATTTGTCAAACCGAAAAAAAGACAAGTAAAGATGAACTAAACAATCTCTTTAAAAAAGAAGCAGAGGGTAAACTGAAAGGAATTTTGAAAGTAATTGATGAACCATTAGTTTCTACTGATATTAAGGGAGATTCTCATTCGGCAATTGTTGATAGTTTATTGACAATGGTAAATGAAGATTTTGTTAAAGTTGTTGCCTGGTATGATAATGAATATGGGTATGCTTGTCGACTTATTGAAATGGCAGAATATATAGCTGGTAAAATTCAGTGATGTTTTTAATTGATCTTGAGTTTGAAATTTTAAAATTATGGAACTTTTAGCTATCATCAAAATTATATTTTTAACTATTTTTTCTTTTCTTTTAGCCCTTGCTTGGCTTCCTTTTTTAATTAACTTTTTAAATAGATATAAATTAGGGAAAAAAATTCGTAATAATGGCCAAACACCAATTTATACCGAATTGCATAAGAAAAAAGCAGGCACACCAACAATGGGTGGTTTAATTGTTTGGGTGACGACTCTTTTTTTAATATTATTAATTTTTTTCCTCCGTCAGATGACAAATCATGATATTTTTAAAATTTTAAACTTTTTAGTGAGAAAAGAAACATTTCTTCCATTAGGAGCTCTTGTTGCTTCATCAATTATTGGGCTAATAGATGATCTTGTTGATATAAGAAGAAGTGAACTAAAGGGTGGAGGTTTAAGGGTGAGAGAAAGATTGATCCTTTATACTTTAATTGCTTTAGCTGGTGCCCTTTGGTTTTATTTCAAATTGGAATGGAACGTGATCCATATTCCATTTTTAGGAAATTTTGAAATTAAATTTTGGTATATTCCACTTTTTGTTTTTGTGGTGGTAGCGACTGCTTTTTCCGTTAACGAAACTGATGGACTTGATGGTTTGGCTGGAGGCTTGCTATTAATTGCTTTTGTTGTTTTTGGAATTATTGCCTTTCTTCAGGAAAAAACTAATTTATCTGCCTTTTGTGGAGTAATTGTTGGTGCTTTAATCGCCTTTCTTTGGCATAATATTTATCCGGCAAAATTTTTTATGGGTGATACTGGAGCGATGGGTTTAGGGGTAACATTAGCAGTGATTGTCATGTTAACTAATACAGTTTTTCTTTTACCAATTATTTGTCTCCCTTTTGTTTGGGAATCTTTATCAGTAATTATTCAAGTGATTTCAAAAAAATTTTTCCATCGAAAGGTTTTTCTTTCTACACCTTATCATCATCATTTAGAAGCAAAGGGAATTCCTGAACCAAAAATTGTTATGCGGTTTTGGTTGGTTGGAGGTATTTGCGCTGCTTTTGGCTTAATGATTTTTTTGATTGAAAAACTTTTCATTTAGTTGAGGAATAAAAAAGAAAAATTAGTTCGCCAATTTGGCGATTTTTTGATATACTAAATTTATATGATAAATTTTAAAAACCTAAAGGGGAAAAAAGTTGTTGTCATGGGCTTGGGATTAATTGGGGGAGGTGTTGGAGTTGTTAAATGGTTAATAAAAAATAAGGCTCAAGTTTTAGTTACCGATTTAAAGAAAAAAAGTCAATTAAAAGAATCAATTGATAAGTTAAAAGGATTACCAATCAAATATGTTTTAGGAAAACACGATGAAAAAGATTTCACTAATGCTGATTTAATCATTAAAAATCCAGCGGTTCCATCAGATTCAAAATTTCTAAAAATTGCTAAAAAAAACAAGATTCCAATTGAAACAGATATTTCAATTTTTTTTAGATTGTTTAAAGGAAAAATTATTGGCGTCACCGGAACAAAAGGAAAATCAACAACCTCCTTTTTAATTTATCAATTTTTAAAAGAAGCTAAGAAAAAAGTTTTTTTAGCAGGAAATATAGGTCAATCACCTCTTAATTATTTAAATAAAAATTATTCTTTAGCTGTTCTTGAACTATCATCCTGGCAACTTGAGGATATGGCTCATCTTAAAAAAAGTCCTCAGGTTGCTGTTTTAACAACAATTTTTCCTGATCATTTAGATCGTTATAAAAGTTTTAAAGATTATATTGAAGCAAAAAAATTAATTTTTAAGTTTCAGAAGAAAAAAGACGTCTTAGTTTTAAATTTTGATAATAAAATTACTAAAAAATTTGCTCGTTTGGCAAAAGGAAAGGTTTTTTATTTTTCCCAAAAAATGTTGAAAAGAAAAAACTCCCTTTTTATTAAAGATGGAAGAATAATTTTTAAAAAAGATAAAGAAAAGGAAATTGTTTCTTTGCAAGAAATTAAAAATAAAAGCAATTTAGAAAATATTCTTGCTGCCATAACTGTTGCTTGTCTTTTTAAAGTTTCATCAAAAAAAATAAAAAAAGTTCTAAAAAAATTCAAAGGTTTACCAAATCGTTTAGAATTAATTAGAATTTTAAAAGGTGTAAAATATTACAATGATAGTATGGCCACAGTTCCTCAGGCGACAATAACCGCTTTAAAAAATTTTCCTTATCAAAAAATAATTCTTATTTCTGGTGGTGCTGATAAAAATTTAAATTTTGAGAAAATGGTTAAAGAAATAAAAAAAAGATGTAAGGCAGTCATTCTTTTACCCGGCAGCGCGACAGAAAAAATTGAATTAAAACTATCAACTTTAAATTTTAAACCAATTTTAAAAGTTAAGAATATGAAAGAAGCAGTTTTAAAAGCATCAAGTTTGGCTGAAAAAGATGATATTGTTTTACTCTCACCTGGTTGCGCCAGTTTTGGTCTTTTTCAAAATGCCTATCATCGAGCTCAAGAATTTATTAAAGCAGTTAAAAAATTATGAAAAGAATTTCTCAACCAGATTATTTACTTATTTTTTCTACTTTCCTTATCTTAATCATTGGCCTTATTTTTCTTTATTCAGCTAGTTCAGTTATTGCTTATAAAAATTTTAAAGATCCACTTTATTATTTGAAACATCAGATTATTAAAGGTTTAATTCCGGGCCTGTTTTTTTTCTTCATTTTTTCATTTATTAATTATAAATTTTGGCAAAAAATTTCACTTCCCCTTTTTATTTTTTCAATTTTTCTTCTTGTTCTTGTCTTTGTTCCTGGTTTTAGTGTTAGTCATCAGGTAAAACGTTGGATAGATTTGAAATTTTTTTCTTTTCAACCAATCGAAGTTTTAAAACTTTCCTTAATCATTTTTCTTTCTGATTTTTTTACTAAAAAAGAAAAAGAGATAAAAAGCTTTTCTTCGGCATTTTTACCATTTCTTTTTATTTTAGTAATTATTTCTTTTTTGATTATCAAGCAACCAAATTTCAGTGGTCTTCTTATTATTTTTTTGATTTCTTTTACCATTTATTTTGTGGCTGGCGGTAATTTAATCTATCTTTTTTTAATTTTTACTGTTTTTTTATTCCTTCTTCCAATCTTTATTAATCTTTTCCCCTATCTTAAAAATCGAATTCTTGTTTTACTTTCTCCTCAAGTAGAACCCCTTGGGATTTCTTATCATCTTCAGCAAGCCTTAATTGCTATTGGTTCAGGAGGAATTTTTGGTCGAGGGATTGGTCTTTCTCGTCAAAAGTTTTTTTATCTTCCAGAAGTTTTTGGTGATTCAATTTTTGCCGTCATTGCTGAAGAAATGGGTTTTATTTTAACAGTTTTAATCATTCTTTTGTACTTTCTTTTAATTTGGCGGGGATTTAAAATTGCTAAACTTTCTCCTGATTTATTTTCAAGACTTATCTCAATTGGTATTGTGAGTTGGTTTGGTTTTCAATCAATTATTAATATTTCTGCCATGCTTGGAATTTTTCCTTTAACTGGTGTACCACTTCCTTTAATAAGTTATGGGGGATCAGCGATGGTTTTTAATTTGATGGCTTTAGGAATTTTAGTTAATATTTCTAAATATATATGAAAGTAATTTTAACAGGGGGTGGAACAGGTGGATCAGTTTCTCCACTTTTAGCCATTGCGGAGGAAATTAAAAAAAATTATCCGGAAGCAAAATTTTTATTTATTGGTACAAGGCGTGGCTTACCGGAAAAAGAAATGATAAAAAATTATAATTTTGAATTTTGTCAGATTTTTTCTGGTAAACTTCGTCGTTATTTTTCGTGGCAAAATTTTTTAGATATTATTCGTTTAAAAATTGGTTTTTGGCAATCACTTTTTATTTTAAGAAATTTTAAACCTGATTTAATTATTGGGGCTGGTGGTTATGTCAGCGTTCCAGTTGTTTTAGCTGGTTGGTTTTTAAAAATTCCGAGTATTATTCATCAGCAAGATATTATTCCAAGCTTAACCAACAAAATTTTAGCCCCTTTTGCGAAAAAAATTACTGTTTCTTTTGAAGTATCATTAAATGATTTTCCTAAAAATAAAACAGTTTTAACCGGTCAGCCAATGAGAAAATTTATTTTAAATGGTGATAGAAAAAGAGCCATTCAAAGATTTAATTTAGAAGAAAATTTACCAACCCTTCTTGTTTTAGGCGGTGGGACAGGAGCCTTATTTTTAAATAATTTAATTTGGAAAATTTTACCAGAATTAACTAAATTTTCTCAGATTATTCATTTAACCGGAAAAGGAAAATCCAAAATCCCAAATTTTAGATCCCAAATTCCAAATTATCATCTTTATGAATTTTTAACTGAAGAAATGGCTGATGCTTATGCGGTTGCTGATTTGGTTATTTCCCGCGCCGGAATAAATGTTTTAAGTGAACTATCAGTTTTAGGGAAGCCAGCAATAATTATTCCCATTCCTGATTCTCATCAAGAAGCAAACGCCAAATATTTTGCGGAGAAAAATGCGGTTGTTGTTTTAAATCAAAAAAAATTAGATGAAGAAAAATTGTTAAAAGAAATAAAATTTTTGATTGAAAATAAAGATTTAAGAGAAAAATTGTCAAAAAACATCAAAAAAATTATGCCCCCTAAAGGAGAAGAGAAAATTGTTAATGAAATTTTAAATTTATTATGAATTTTAAAAAAATCAAAAAAGTTCATCTTATCGGTATTGGTGGGATTGGTGTTTCCGCTATTGCTAAAATGATGATTTTGTTAGGAAAGAAAGTTTCTGGTTCTGATTTGGTTAATTCAGAAATTGTTGATGAATTAAAGAAAAAGGGAGCAAAAATTTTTATTGGCCATCGAAAAGAAAATTTAGCAAAAGATGTTGATTTGGTTATTTACTCACCAGCAGTGCCAGAAAAAAATCCAGAAAGATTAATGGCTAAAAAATTTAAAATTCGGCAATTATCTTATCCAGAATTTTTGGGCGAATTATCAAAAAAATTTTTTACTATTGCTGTCTCTGGTACTCATGGTAAAACAACAACCACTGCTTTAATTGGTTTGATTTTAGAAAAAGCTGGCTTTGATCCAACAGTTATTGTTGGTTCAAAAATAAATAATTTTAAAGAAGGAAATTTAAGATTTGGGAAAAGTAAATATTTAGTAGTTGAGGCCTGCGAATGGAAAGCTCATATGTTAAATCTTTATCCAAAAATTATTGTTTTGACTAATTTAGAAGAAGATCATTTAGATTATTACAAAGATTTAAATGATATTGTTTCTCACTTTCAAAAATATATTGATAAATTGCCCTCTCATGGAAAAATTATTTTAAATGTTGATGATGAAAATTTATTAAAAAAACTTTTACCCCATCGAAAAATTATTAGTTATGGCATAAAAAAACCAGCTGATGTTATGGCAAAAAATATTGAAACTGGTCTTGGCTATCAAAAATTCCAACTATGGAGCTCCGAGCTCCATAGTTTAATTAAATTAAGAATTCCTGGGCTTTTTAATATTTACAATTGCTTAGCTGCCTCTGCTTGTGCTTTAAGTTTAGGGGTTAAACCTGAAATTATTAAAGAAGTTTTAGAAAATTACTCTGGTGCTTGGCGAAGGTTTGAAATTAAAGAACTTAAAATTGGAAATCTGAAATTGAAAATTGTTTCTGATTATGCTCATCATCCAACAGCGGTGAAAAATACAATTAGAGCAGCTCATGAGTTTTTCCCTAAAAGAAGAATTTTTGCTGTTTTTCAACCACATCATCATCATCGAACAAAAGCTCTTTTTAATGATTTTGTTAAGAGTTTTAATGAGGCAGATTTAGTGATTATTTCTGAAATTTATAGTGTTGCTGGCCGGGAAGAAAAAAAAGATCAGGATATTAGTTCAAAAGATTTGGTTGAAGCAATAAAAAAAATTGAAAAGAAAAAAAATGTTTTTTATGCTCGAGACTTAAATGAAACAAAAAAAATTATTTTGACAAATTTAAAAAATAATGATATTCTCTTAATCATGGGAGCAGGGGATATTTATAAAATAGTTGATGATTTACTAAAATGTAACATTTAACCTGATAAATCTAAATTTAAAAAATATGAACAAAAAAATTTTTTCTCCAGATAGCTCACGTGATACTGAGATGAAATATATTCCGGAATATGACTTAGAGCAATGGCAGGAGGAAATATTGAAACGAATTAATATAGTGTTATCGCAAAAAGATAAAGCAGTTGTAAATATTGCTGGTGCTTCCGCTTCTGGTAAGGGTGAGGCAACAGAATTTTTACTTCAAGGGCTAAATAAAGAAGGAAAAAGGGTATTAGTTATCTCAACAGATGATTTCTATAAAGGTATTTCCAAAATGATTATTGAGAAGATACGGAATTATTTTCCTAATTTAGATATTGATTGGGAAAAAATAGAAGAAGTGGTAAAAAATATCACGGCCGATAAAGAATTTAACGAAAAATTCTCGGAAGAAAATTTACAACTTCTTTCCGCATATTTAAAAGAAAATTATCCTTCTGTTGATTCCCAAAAAATAATTTCAGCAATTAAAAATGAATTCCAAAACATTGACTTTGATAATCCGACAGCCGTTGATTTAGAATCACTGGCAAAAGTTTTAAGTGAACTGAAAAAAAATCGTGAAGTAGAAATACCTACTTATTCTATGAAAACTTCAGAACCAACTGAGAAAAAGAAAGTTAATGGCGCAGATTATGATGTTATTTTAGTTGAGGGAATTTATGCTTTAAATGAAAAAATTGTGGAATTGGCCGATATCAAGACTTTTATTGAAACCGATAAAAGAACTTTATTAATGAGACGTTTTCGTCGAGATGTCTTAGCTGGGAGAACATCATTTCCGCCAGAAATTACTCTTTGGATGACTTTAGAAATAGTTTTCCCTGCTTATAATAAATATATATTGCCAGACCGTGAAAAAAGCGATTTAATTTTAAGAAATGATTATACAGGAACCGAAACTTTTGATACAAAAACTTACGATGTCCAGGATAAAATTTTTCTTAAAGAAACAGATATCAGCCGATTAGAAAAAATTTTAGGAAAACCTATTGAGGTTAAGACTCAAAAAGATTTTTATTTTACAAACGACAACGAAATATTTAACCCCCAACACCTAATTAGAATAAGAGAAGAAAATGGAAAATTAAAAGATTTGGTCCATAAAGGGATGAAAATACAAAGAGATGATGGGAAAATTATCCGACCAACTGAGACCTACATTAAAGAGGGAGAATTTGGCATAAAATATAAAAAAACTGAAGAAGTTATAAATGCTTTTTATAAAGCTGGTTTTAAATTAGCTGCAGAGATTTCTAAAATTAGAAAAATATACAGAAAAGGCGATGTTGAAATAGCATTAGATCAGGTTGAGGGATTGGGTGCTTATCTTGAAATTAGAACAAATAATAAATTATCAAAATGGCCAGAAATTGATAAATTTAAACAGGAATTAGGATTAGCTGAAAGAAAATCAGCTGGTCCATACGCTGATGAATATTTTGCAAAAATTCAGTTTGATCCTGAAAAAATTAAACAACAAGAAATTATATTGAATCAAGGTTTAAATCGAGAAGCGGTGTTAGAAAGTGGCATTTGTGAAATTATTGAGATGAACGAAGAGATTGAATTAGCCTTCAAGAATTTAAGACGAGGTTATCCGGAAAAACCATTAAATGCCCAATGCAAGGGACGAGAATTTAGAAAAAATGCAGAGATTATTTTAAAAGCACTAGCAAAAAAAACTTTAGAAAAGTTAGATCCAGAAAAAGTGGTTGTTTTAATGCTTTGGCGATCAGGATTAGCTTTTGCCGAAAGTTATCAAAGTAACGGGGTAAAAAATTTTTATCATTTAAGCTTTGAAAGAGATGAAGAAACTTTAACAACAAAAGTTGATTTTGAATCAGGTAAAATTACACCTGATAATTTTGTGGTTATTGCTGAGCCAATGTTGGCAAGTGGTGAGACAATCATTGATGCTATTGAAAGGGTAATTTCAAAAGGTGTTCCTCCTAAAAACATAATAATAAATTCGGTTGTGGCCGCACCGGTGGGAGTTCAGAAAATTAAAAAATTATATCCAGAAATCAGGATAATTATAGGTTCTTTAGATGAGAAGTTAGATTATAAAGGATATATTGTTCCTGGATTAGGCGATTTTGGTGATAAGTATTTTGCAGATTTAACACCTGAAGAACTTAATAAAATAGTTAGTCAATTTGACCTTGACGAAGAAGGTCGCAATAAGATGATAAATAAAATTGAAAAACAAAGAATAAGCGAGATCTTAGTCGCACTTATAGAAAGAGATTTTAAAGATATGGAAATTGAGGAATTAAACAAAAAAGAACTGATTGAGAAAGGATTAACCACACAGAAACCAAAAAAGAAAATTATAATTGATACCGGTAGAATTAAAGGGGTAGAAAATGTTTTAGAGATTATAAAAAGTAATATTGCTAAAGATAAAAGTATAAAAATTATTGCCATTGAGGGTAAAAGCGGAACTGGGAAAAGTACCACAGCTACAAAATTAAAAGAAACACTTGACGCTCAAATTTTTTCAATAGGTGAGATATTTAGATATCTTACTTATCTTGCCTTGCAGAAAAAAGAAAAAAATCTTTCAACTGTGATTAATCGTCTTTCTTATAAAATAGTTAATGGTAAAATAAAATTATTTGATAAAGATTTAAATATTTCAGATAGTCTTTCTTCTGAGTTGAGAAATAAAGAGATTGAATTAAAAATTCCTGAAATAGCTTCTTCTTTTCAAAAGGAAGTGATTGAATTTTTACAACGAGAAATTTTAAAATTAAGAGAAAAAACAAAAAATATTATAATTATTGAAGGCAGGTCATTTACTTTAGATTTTTTACCCTCTGATTTGAGAGTTCAATTAGTCACTGATCCTTCTATTAGAGCACAGAGAAGATGGGCTCAGATGTTTAGAAAGTAATTTTAGTCTCAAAATATGATTCAAGGGGTGGAAATAAAAAAATTAAAAGTGATTAAAGATGATCGCGGGTTTTTAATGGAGATAATGCGAGCTGATGATAAAATTTTTCAGAAATTTGGTCAGGTTTATATAACTTTCTGTAAATACGGAGTAGCAAAGGCCTGGCATTATCATAAATTGCAGGATGATTATTTTGTTTGTTTGCAGGGAAAGGCATTAGTTGGACTTTATGATGCTAGAAAAAATTCTAAAACTTATGGTAAAACAATGAGGTTTATTTTATCTGCCCCAGAAGAAAAAGGAAAACATATTTTGTTAAAAATTCCAAAAGGTGTTGTTCATGGTTTCACTGCCTTAACAAAAAAAGGTGCTAAAATTTTAAATATTCCCACAAAAGTTTATAATTACAAAAAGCCAGACGAATATCGAATACCATGGAATAGTAAAGAAATTCATTTTAAATGGCCAAAATTTGTCACCCGCGGCGGATAAACACAAGGGGACAGTCCCCAAAGTGTAGAAGCGAAAAAAGGCGATCCAAAAAGCCGGTTTTGCCGGGCTTTTTGACATTGACACGAGGAAAGAATTTGTATAAAATTGTACTGATGAAGGAAATGTTAAATCAAACAACAATTATAGAAAAATTGAGGCAAAAAGGAATTTCTCTTTTTACCGCTTCTGATTTTAAAAGAATTTTTCAGATTAGAAAAGAAAATACTGCTTACAAAATTTTGGAGAGATTAACAAAAAAAGGAATTCTGAAAAGATTAACTAAGAGAAAATATCTTTTCACTTTTTTAGAAAGCGATGATTTTCAAATCGCCAATTTTTTGTACTCTCCTTCCTACATCTCTTTAGAATCCGCCTTATCCTTTTATGGAATCATCACGCAATTTCCTTATCAAATTACTTCAATCACCCCTAAAAAAACAAAAATTATTAAAACCTTAGGTAAAGAATTTTCTTATTCTCACATTAAATCAGAGCTCTTTTTTGATTATGAGAAAAAAGAAAAATTCTTGATTGCTTTGCCAGAAAAAGCTCTTTTTGATTATCTTTATTTATGTTCAAAGGGATTAAAGAATTTTGAAAGAGAGGATTTTGATCTAAAAATGATAAATAAGAAAAAATTTATTCATCTTTTAAAGAAGACCAAGCAAGAAAAATTAATGAAATTTTTAAAAATATGATTAGCGAAACGCAATTAGAGGAACTTTCTCGATATTTTAAAATTGATAAATTTACTATTTTTCGCGAATACCTGCAGGTTTTATTTTTAAATTACTTTTACAGAGAAAAAATGGCTGAAAAAATTTATTTTAAAGGAGGAACCTGCCTTCATTTGTTTTATAATTCTCCGAGGTTTTCTGAAGATTTAGATTTTTCAACCACTCTTTCTTCTAAAAAAATCAAAGAACTTTTGAAAAAAACAATAAAAATTTTAAAAATTGAAATTCCAGAATTAAGCTTAAATTTTGTTTATCAAAGTAAAAAATCTTTAAGATTTAAAATAAAATACCAAGGAAAACTTTTTAAATACCCCTTAACAATAAGATTAGATTTTTCTTTTGAAAAAATTTTTCTTGAACCCAACATTCTTTCTTTAAAAACAAAATTCCCAATTGCTTTTTTCTCTTTAATTGCTTGCGAAAAGGAAGAAGAAATTTTAGCAGAGAAAATTAGGGCTTTTCTTTGGCGAAAAAAAGGAAGAGATATTTTTGATCTTTGGTACCTTTTAGACAAAGGAGTTTTAATCAACAAAGAGCTTTTAAAGAAAAAATTGAAAATGGTAAATTTAAAGTTTGATAAAGATAATCTTTTAAAAAAGATCAAAAAATATCCAGAAAAGAAAATTTATCTTGATTTAGCAAAATTTTTACCTTTAAATTATAGAAAAATCATTCCCGAACTAAAAGAAAGATTAATTTTAATCCTTAGTAAAGATTTAGTTAAATAGTTTTCCACAGTTTCCTCTTGATTTTTTTTACATTTAATAGAATCTAAATAGAAGCGGGTTTCGCCAATAACAAGGCGAAGCAACGCGAAAAGGTCGAAACCATCAACTGATTTAACTTTATCAGTTGATGGAAAATTAAAAATTAATTTTAACCTTTTCTTTATTGAATTGGTTGGAGAGTACAATTAATTTTTTTAAATATGCCTTTAGAAAAATTTAGAGAACCAACTACAGAACCAACTTCAAAATTAGAGAAAGAAAAAGAGAAGGAAAAAGAGAAGTCTTTAATTAGAATTTTAGTTATTGAGGATAATCCTGAATATATTAAAGATTTTGAAGAATTAGAGAAGAAAATTAAAAAATTAGATCTGCCGATTATATTTGAGAAAGCAAGAAACATGAAAGAGTTTAGAGAAAAGAGTAAAGAAGGATTTTCTGGTGCTTTAGTTGATGTTTTTGTTCCTGAAGATGAAAAAAATTTGGGAATGATTGAAGAATTTGAGAAAATTTTAAAGTGGAAAATAAGGACATCAAGGATTTCTTGGAAAAAAGGATATCTAAAAGAATACGAGGAAAATAATCCAACCTACCTTTTAAGGAAATTTCTCAGCGAGACTGATAAAGAAAAGAAAAAAGAAATTCTTAAAGAATTAAAAGAATTTTTCTCGATAATTTCTGGACTAAAGATAGGAGAAAAAACTGTAGGGGAAGAATTAAAAGATATCCCTGAAGAAGAGGAATTTCAATTTTTAATAAAATGTAGTCATCTTTTATGTGAAAAAATTTCTGAAGAAGATATCCAAAAAGAAATTGATAAAAAACTTATTGAAAACACTCCTGGGATAAAGATGGTTGAAGAATTAGAAAAAAAAGAAATTCCGGTACCTTCAGTAATTGTTACTTCTCTTGGTCATCACGGAATAAAAATATCTCATATTTTTGGTTATGCGGAAGAGAAAAATATTCCTGTTATTGAAACTTATCGCGGTGATGAAGAATCTAAAAAAGATTGGAAAAGAGGACTCCTCACTCTCATAAAGGAGGTGATTATTCCGAAAAGAAAAAAAGAAAATTTGGATTATTCTGATCTTGAAGATATTGCTAAAAAAATTGAATCTATAGAAGAGGGGTAAATAAACTCTTTAAGGAAATATGAAAATTTTAATTACTGGCGGGGCTGGTTATATTGGTTCTCATATTGTGAAAGAACTTTTAGAAGAAAAGCATCAAATTTTTATTTATGATAATTTAGTTAAAGGTCATCGCCAGGCAGTTTTAGGTGGTTTTTTTATTTTTGGGGATTTGGCTGATAAAAATAAACTTAATCAAGTTTTGAAAAAATATAAGCCAAAAGTTGTGATTCATTTGGCTTCTTTTATTGAAGCAGGCGAATCAATGAAAAAACCAGAGAAATATTTTAATAACAATGTTTTAAATGGTTTAAATTTATTAGAAGCGATGGTTGAAAACAAAATTAAATTTGTTATTTTTTCTTCTTCAGCTGCGGTTTATGGTCAACCAAAAAAAATTCCCATCAAAGAAAACCATCCTTTAAAGCCAATCAATATTTATGGTCAAACAAAATATCTTTTTGAAAAATTATTAGAATATTTTGATAAAAATTATGGTTTAAAATATATTTCACTCCGTTATTTTAATGCCGCTGGGGCTGATTTATCCGGCAAAATAGGTGAGGATCATCGCCCAGAAACACATCTTATTCCTAATATCTTGAAAGTTGTTTTGGGTCAGAAAAAATATTTCGAAATTTATGGAGATGATTATCCAACAAAAGATGGAACTTGTATTAGAGATTTCATTCATGTCATTGATTTAGCTCATGCTCATATTCTTGCTTTAAAATTTTTAGTTAAAAAGAAAAAGAGTAAAGTTTATAATTTAGGTTCTGAAAAAGGATTTTCAGTGAAAGAAGTTTTGGAAAAATGTATTTTAATTACAAAAAGAATAATTCCAGTTAGAATTGCTCCAAAAAGAATTGGTGATCCTCCAGTTTTAATCGCTTCTTCAGCCAAAATAAAAAAAGAACTTGGCTGGAAACCGCGATACTCTGATTTAGAGACGATTATTAAAACCGCTTGGAATTTTCATCAGAAACATCCGAAAGGGTATCAAAAATAAAAAGGTAAGTTATCCACAGGTTAGCACTCTTGACTTGAGAGTGCTAATTATAATATAATTATTAAAGAATATGCTTACTGAAAGAAAAAAGAAGATTTTAAAAACGGTTGTTGAAGAGTATATAAAAAGAGCAAAACCAGTTAGTTCAAAAACCATCGTAAGAAAGGAATTTCCGAAATTAAGTTCAGCGACAATAAGAAATGAGATGCTTGATTTAGCCAGAAAAGGTTTTCTTATCCAACCCTATACTTCAGCTGGTAAAATTCCAACAATCCGCGGATTCAATTTCTTTCTCAAAAACTTTTTGAAAGAAACTGAACCATCACCTTTAGAGAAAAGAATTTTTAGACATCTTAAGGAGAAATATTTGGAAAAAAGGCAGATGATTAAAGAAATAGCCAAAAAGATGGCAGAAATTGCCGAGGAAGCAGTTATTGTTGCTTTTTCAAAAAATGATTTCTTCTATACCGGTCTTTCTCATCTTTTTCGTCAACCAGAATTTAAAGATTTCTTCCTTATTTATAAAATTTCAGAAATAATTGATCATTTAGATAAGACAATGGGAAAGATTTTTGATAAGATAGAAAAAATGGAAATTTTGATTGGTAAGGAAAATCCGTTTGGTGATAAATCGACAGTAATTCTTGATGAGATCAAATTGGATAATCAAAAAATTGTTATTGGAATTTTGGGACCAGTGAGAATGGATTATAATAAAAATGTTGGATTAATTAAATTTATTAAAAAATTAATATATGAGCAAAACTGAAAAGGAAGAATTAAATATTGAAAAACTTAAGGAAGAAATTGAAAGGTTAAAGAAAGAGTTAGAAGAAGAAAAGAAGAAGTCAAAAGAATATTTGGCTGGTTGGCAGAGGGCGAAAGCTGATTACATTAACCGAGAAAGAGAAATTGAAAGAGAGAGGAGTGAATGGATTCAGTTTGCTAATGTTAACTTGATTTTAGAGATTTTGCCGATTTACGAACATTTTAATCGAGCCTTGGAACATAAAGATAAAAACGAAGATTTTGTTAAAGGGCTTGAACAGATAAAAAAACAATTTGATGATCTATTTAAAAAATTAGGGGTTGAAAAAATAAAAACTATCGGTGAAAAATTTAACCCAGAGTTTCATGAAGTGGTTGAAAAAAGAGGGGAAGGAGATGAAATTGTTGAAGAAGTTAGTTCTGGTTATAAAATGAATGGAAAAGTAATAAAAGTAGCAAAAGTTATTATAAAATAAAAGGTCGAAATTTTTAAAGATCATTTAAAGATAAATTAATCTCTATGCCGTTAGTTCCGTGGAGACCTTGGCTTTGGCCGTGGGAAGAAGTTGAGAAATGGTTTGAAGAATTTAAAGAAATATGGCCGGAAATTAAAAGTGCTGAATTTATTCCACCGGTTGATATTTATGAAAAGGGAGACAATCTAGTTGTTGAAACTCAGATTGCTGGAATTGAGCCAGAAAATGTTGAAATTTCCGTGGAAGACAATACCTTGATTATCAAAGGAAAAAGTGAGAGAAAATCAGAAGTTGAAGATGAGGATTATTATCGGAAAGAGGTTCGCTATGGTAGTTTTTACCGAGCAATTAGTTTACCAACCCCAGTAATTGGTGATAAAGCAGAGGCAACTTATGAAGATGGAATTTTAACAATCACTATTCCCAAGGCGGCTAAAGCTAAGGAGAAAAAAATAAAAGTAAAAGTTAAAAAGAGCAAAAAGCAAAGCCAGAAATAGATTTTTAAAAGGTCGATTAAACCACAACTTTTCCCACAAAAGTTGTGGAAAGAGGATTTTTTATGCCTAAAATAATTGGCATTGATTTAGGAACTTCAAACTCAGCTGCCGCCTATGTTGAGGCTGGCAGACCAAAAATGATTCCTTCTGCGGAAGGGACTACTTTGTTTGGAGCAAAAGCATTTCCTTCTTATGTTGCTTTTACTAAGGACGGTCAGATTTTGGTTGGTGAACCAGCCAGACGGCAGGCAGTGGCTAATCCTGAAGGAACCTTTACTGCTTTTAAAAGAAAAATGGGAACTGATTATAAATATAAGGCTTTTGGTAAAGAGTACACCCCTCAACAGCTTTCCGCTTTTGTTTTACAAAAAATAAAAAGAGACGCTGAGTTATATTTAGGAGATAAGGTGGAAAAGGCAGTAATTACTGTTCCTGCTTATTTTGATAATGCCCAAAGACAAGCAACAAAAGATGCTGGAGCAATTGCTGGTTTGGAAGTGATTAGAATTATTAACGAACCAACCGCTGCCTGTTTGGCTTATGGTCTTGATAAGGTTTCAGAGAAAGATCAACAGGTTTTGGTTTTTGATTTTGGTGGTGGAACATTAGATGTGACAATCATGAATTTTGGTGGTGGAGTTTTTGAAGTGATTGCTACTTCCGGTGATACCCAACTTGGTGGGACAGATATGGATAATATTTTAATTGATTATATTGTCGAAGAATTTAAAAAGAGTGAAGGGATTGATTTAAGGAAAGATAAAATGGCAATGCAAAGAATTAGAGAGGCAGCTGAAAAAGCAAAAATTGAACTTTCTTCTGTTTTAGAAACTGAAATAAATTTACCATTTATTACTGCTACATCCGAAGGTCCAAAACATCTTTTAATGAAAATAACAAGAGCAAAATTAGAACAGTTGGTGATGCCGGTGATTGAAAGATGTCGCGGACCAATAGAACAGGCTTTAGCGGATGCTAAATTAAGACCACAAGATATAGAGAAAATTATTTTAGTCGGTGGTCCAACCAGAATGCCGATTGTTCAAAGGTTTATAGAAGATTATTTTGGGCCAAAGATTGAAAGAGGAATTGATCCAACAGAATGTGTCGCCATGGGAGCGGCTATTCAAGCAGCAATCTTAGCAGGAGATAAAGAGGTAAAAGAAGTTCAGCTAATCGATGTTACTCCATTAACTTTAGGAATTGAAACTTTAGGCGGAATAATGACACCAATTATTGAAAGAAATACTGCCATTCCTACTTCTAAAAGCCAAATTTTTACCACCGCCGCTGACAACCAGACATCAGTTGAAATTCATGTCTTACAAGGAGAAAGACCAATGGCAGCTGATAATAAAACATTAGGACGATTTATTTTAGATGGAATTCCACCAGCCCCAAGAGGTGTTCCGCAAATTGAAGTAACTTTTGATATCGATGCTGATGGTATTTTAACAGTAAAGGCAAAAGATAAAGCAACTGGTAAAGAGCAACAGATTGTTATTAAAGAAACAAAAGCGCTTTCAAAAGAAGAAATTGAAAGAATGAGAAAAGAGGCAGAGCAGTACGCAGAAATAGATAGAAAGAAAAAAGAATTAGCTGAACTAAAGAATCAGGCTGACTCTCTAATTTATAGTGCTAACAAGACATTAAAGGATTTTGCTGATAAAATAAAAGATGATGATAAGAAGAAAATAGAAGAAAAGATTGCCGAATTAGAAAAAGTGATGAAAGGAAATGAGGCCGATCTAATTAAAAAAGCAATGGATGAACTTTCTTTAGAAATTCAAAAGATAGGAACAGAGCTTTATCGTCAGCAAGCCCAACAGAAACAGGAAGATAAAGAAAAGAAAGATGAGGGACCAATTGAAGCCGAGTTTGAAGAAAGTAAATAAAAATGGAAAAAAGAAAAATAATTAAAACTTTCATTTTTTCGATTTTACTCCTTTTTACATCTGCTTTATTTTGGTTAAACCTTTCAAATCTCTATTTGAAAGGAGACTTAAGTAAAAGATCTTTAATTTTAACTACTGTTTCATTTTTGTTTTTTTTAGTCTTTCTTTTGATTTTTTCACTTTTGGTTGAAAATAAAGGAATTTTTTTACTCATTTCTCTCCTTTCTCTATCGAATTTTTTCCTCTTCTTTAAATTTCATTATTATTTATTGATCGGTTTATTCATTGTCTTTTTAAGTTTTGTTTTTGCCAGATTTTTGATTCAAAAAGAAAGAAATGAGCGCTTAAAAATTTCTTTAAGATCAATTTTTAGAAATAGTTTAAAGTTAATTTTGTTTTTTCTCGCTGGTTTTTTTGCTCTTCTTTCCTATTTTTATCCTTTAATAAAAATCAATAATTTTAATCTACCACCAAAAACTTTCGATTTTGCTAAAAAATTTTTAATTAAAAATGAAAACTTAAATTTTTTTGATCTGGAAGAAAATATTGATGAAGTTTTAGCAATGAAATTAGCCTTTGAGAGAATAAACTGGGCTAAATTTTCTCCAGAAATTTTTAAAAAATTCCAAGCTAAGAAAATTAGTGAAATTTCCTTTGAAGAAATTTTGAAAGATCCAGAAATTTCTCAAATTTTAAAAGAGGAAGCTAAAAAAATTGAACCATCACTTATTGCTAAAGAAAGAGATAAATTAGCAAAAAGCCTTAATATTGAGATAAAAGAAAATGAAAAAGTTTTTGAAATAGTTAATAAATTGATTAATAAAAGGTTAAATGATTTACTTGGTCCTTATTTAAAATATCTTCCAATCATTTCAGCCATTTCCCTTTTTCTTTTTCTAGAAATCATTTTTGTTCCATTTTCTTGGTTAGTAATGATTTTTATCATTTTAATTTTTCAAATACTTTTAATTTTTCGAATTGTCAAAATTGAAAAGGTGATGAAAGAGGGAGAAGATTTTAAATTTTAAAATCTATGGCTGACTACTACGAAATTTTAGGTGTCCCAAGAGATGCCTCACCTGAAGAAATAAGGAGGGCCTATCGAGAATTGGTCCAGAAATATCATCCTGATAAATATTACGGAAAACCAGAATATAAAGAGATGAATGAAAAGTTTAAAAAAATTAATGAAGCTTATGAAGTTTTATCTGACCCAGAGAAAAGAAGATTATATGATCAGTATGGTTCTGCATTTGAACAGGCTAAAGCCAGTGGTGGTTTTACTGGTTTTGAAGGTTTTCGCGATTGGGCAACTTATGCTGAAGCAATGAAAGATTTTTTTGAGGAAGAAGATTTTGGTTTTAGTAATCTTTTCTCTGAATTCTTTGGCATGGGGGAAAGAACTAAAACAAGAGCTAGGAAGGGAAGAGATTTATATTCAGAATTAGTTATTGATTTTGAAGAAGCAATTTTTGGAACAGAAAAAGAAATTTCTTTAGATAAGTTTAGTATTTGTCCCGAATGTAAAGGTAGTGGCATAGCTAAAGATTCTAAATTTATAACTTGTCCAATTTGTCACGGTTCTGGGCAAGTTATTCAAACAAAATCAACATTTTTTGGTCAGGTAAGATTAACATCTACTTGTCCAAAATGCAAAGGTGAGGGGAAAATTCCAGAAAAAAGATGTTTAAAATGTGATGGTGAAGGGAGGATTAGGGAAAGGAAAACATTAAAGGTAAAAATTCCTGCGGGAATTGATGATGGACAAACTATTGTTTTAACTGGGCAAGGTGAGGCAGGATTAAAGGGTGGGAAAGCGGGTAATTTATATTTGAGAATTAGGGTAAGACCACATCCAGAGTTTAAAAGAAAAAATTATGATATTTTAAGTGAAAAAGAAATCTCAATTTCTGAGGCTGTTTTAGGTTCTAAAGTGAAAGTTAAAACAATAGATGGAGAGGTAATTTTAAAGATTCCACCTGGAACAAAGTCTGGACAAGTCTTTAGAATTCGTGGTAAAGGGGTGCCTTATTTAAAGAAAAAGGGGAGAGGAGATCATCTTCTAACAGTTCATATAAAGATTCCAAAAACATTGACTAAGAGACAGAGGGAATTGTTAGAAAAGCTTAAAGAGGAGGGGTTGTAAAAGCTTTATTTTCTATTTTTAAATTTATGTTAAAATAATTTATATGCCTTTTTTGATAGATCTTCCAAGAATTGTTATTGATTGGGAGTCAATTTTAAAGTTAGCTGACTTACCATTTTTTGTTTTTATTTGGCGTTTGATTACCGCTGGTGGTTGGATTATTTTTACATTTTTATTTTTATGGGCAATTTCTGAAATCATTAGATATCGAAAAGAAATAAATGAAGAAAAAAATAAAAAATATGTTCTTTTAGGGATTGACATACCAAGAGATAATCCTCACGGGCCAGAAGTGACAGAAAGACTTTTTGCTCATTTAGCAACTGCTGGATCAGCTGAGGGTTTTAAAGCAAGTGCTTCAATTTTTACTCAGCCTCGTTTTTCTTTCGAAATTGTTAGTATTAACGGCCGAATTCAATTTTTAGTAAGGACCCAACAAGAATATCGAGAACTGGTAGAATCTGCTTTCTATGGCGAATATCCAAACACTGAAATTTATGAAGTTGAAGACTATACTAAAGATATTCCAGATAAATTTCCCAATGAAGAGTATAATCTTTGGGGGACAGAAATGGTTCTTTACAATCACGAGGCATTTCCAATTAGAACTTATCATGCTTTTGAACATCCTCTTTCTGGAGAATTTAAAGATCCACTTTCAAATCTTTTGGAAGTATTAGCTAAACTTCGCGACGGTGAGCAGGTATGGATTCAAATTCTTATTACTTTTGGTGGTATAGCTTGGAAAAAAAGAGGTGAGGCATTAGTAAAAAAATTAATTGGAGCAAAGGAAGAAACAAAAGGTGGGGGTGGTTTTTTATATTCTTTAATTTCAAAAGGTTTAGGCAGTTTATCAAATTTTCTTTATGAAATATTTTTTGGTGAAAAAGTTGGAGGGGGTGAAGCTGAAAAAATAGAAAAAGAATCTCCTCCTAGTTTAATAAGTTTCCTTTCGCCAGGCGAAAAAGAAATTGTTTCTGCGATAGAAAGAAAAATTTCTAAAATAGGTTTTCGAACAAAAATTAGGATTATTTATTTAGCCAAAAAAGAAATTTATGATGTTCATAGAGCGGTGCCAGGAGTTTTAGGCGCTTTTAATCAATTTAACACTTTGGATATGAATGGCTTTAAACCAGACGATTATGTAAAAACAATGCCACCAAGTTCTTTCTCTTTTTCCCCAGAAAAATATGTGGCTAAAAAACAAACCGAATTATTAAGAGCTTATAAAGAAAGAAGTTTTAGAAGGGGAACAAATGGTTTTATTCTTAACATTGAAGAGTTGGCAACTATTTATCATTTCCCTGTGACCACTGTTGAAGCTCCATTACTTAAAAAAACAAAAGCAAAAAAAGGAGAGCCACCAATTACTCTCCCAACAAAAGAAGAATTTTAGTTCCCAATTTAAATTTTATTCAAAAATTTTTTTAATAATCGGCCCATCCGGACTATCATCAATTTGATAACCAGCCTTTCTAATTTCTTCCCTTAATTTATCAGCCTCATCCCATTTTTTTTCTTTTCTCAAATTCTCTCTTTTTAAAACCAATTCTTTTATTTTTTTAGGAACTATTTTCGATTTTTGCCAAGTCTCTTTTAGTTTCAATCCAAGAACTCTATCAAAATCAAATAAAGTTGCTAATTTTTCACCACCCTCTAAATTTGAATTAATCAATTCCCAAACCAAACTTAAGGCCCCTGGTAGATTTAAATCATCATTAATAAATTTTAAAAATTTTTCTTGGAAATCTTTATTTAATCTACCAACTTTTTTAAAACCACTTAATGTCTCATAAATTTTATTTAAAGCGTTTTGTGAAGAGGCAACAGAATCCCAACTGAAATTTAATTTGGAACGATAATGGGTTGTTAAACAAAGATAGCGGTAGGCAAGCGGATTAAAAGATTTCTCTTTTAAAGTTTTCAAGGTAATAAAACCTCCCTTTGATTTCGCCATTTTTTCTTTACCGAAAATTAAAAATTCGCCGTGAAGCCAAAAGTTAGCTAAAATTTTTCCATAGACAGCTTCAGCCTGAGCGATTTCATTTGGGTGATGAATAGATAAGTGATCAACCCCTCCGCAGTGAATATCAAACGGGATTCCTAAATTTTTGATTGCCATCACTACACATTCAGTATGCCAACCAGGGAAACCAACACCCCAAGGTGAATTCCATTCCATCTGTCTTTTAACACCAGGCGGTGTAAATTTCCACAAGGCAAAGTCGGTTGGATTTTTTTTGCCCTTAACATCAATTCTTGCTCCTGGTAAAATTTTTTCCTTTTTTAATGGAGAAAGTTTTCCGTAATCTTTTAGTTTTGAAGTATCAAAATAAACGCCGTCTTCAGTAATATAAGTAAATCCTTTTTCTTCCAATTTTTTAATCAACTCAATCTGATCTTTTATCGTTTCGGTTGCTTTTACCCAAACATCAGGTGGTAAAATGTTTAAATCTTTTAGATCTTTTTTGAATTCTTTAGTATAGAACTCAGCAATTTCCCAAGCAGTTCTTTTTTCCTTTTTTGCTTCCAGTTCAATTTTATCTTCTCCAGTATCAGCATTTGAAGTTAAATGACCAACATCAGTGATATTCATGACATGTTTTACTTTATAACCATTGTAAATTAAAACTCTTTTCAAGATATCTTCAAAAATATAAGTTCTTAAATTTCCTAAATGAGCATAATTGTAAACTGTCGGACCACAAGTATAAATGCCAACAATTTTATCCTTAATTGGTTTAAAAACCTCTTTTTTTCTCGTTAATGAATTGAATAAAATTAAATCCATATTCTAAAATTTTAACATTTTTAAAAATCTTGCCAAGTCTTGAATAAAAATTATAATAAAAATTAATGAAGGAAGAAAGAATTTTTATTGGCACATCCGGTTGGAATTATTGGCATTGGAGAGGAACTTTTTATCCGGAAAATTTGAAATCTGACAATTTACTTTCTTATTATGCTAAATATTTTTCAACTGTTGAAATAAATTCTTCTTTTTACCATTTACCAAGAGAAAAAACCTTTTCAAATTGGCAAGAGAAGGTGCCAAGTAATTTTTTGTTTTCGGTAAAAGTTTGGCGAAGAATTACTCATTTAAAAAAATTAAAAGATATTGAGAAAGATTTTAAAACATTCTGGCAAAGAGCCTTGGCTTTAAAAGAAAAGTTAGGACCATTACTTTTTCAATTTCCACCAAGTTTTAAAGCTAATAAAATCACCATTAAAAGATTGGAAAGATTAGGAAATTTTATTCGTAAAGATTTATGTTTAAATTCATGTCAATTTTTCGCCTTTGAATTTCGTCATGAGAGTTGGTTTAAAGATGAAATTTATAAAATTTTAAAAAAATACAATTTTGCTTTATGTTGGGCTGATACACCATCTTATCCTTATCAAGAAGTCATTACTGCTGATTATGTTTATCTTCGACTTCATGGTCATGAGAAACTTTATGCTTCAAAATATACAAAGGAGCAATTAAAAGATTACGCTGAAAAAATTAAAAAATTGGTGAAAAATAAAAAAACTGTTTACTGTTATTTTGATAATGATGCTTATGGTTATGCTATTGAAAATGCTTTAGAATTAAAAGAGTTATTAAAAAATTGAGGCCAGCTTATTCGCTGACCTCAATTTCCGCAATTGTCTCTCCAAATTCTACCGGGCCCTCTTTCAGAAAAAGAATTTTTCCGTCAGCAGGAGATTCAATTAAATACTCTATTCCTAAAATTTTTATCTTTCCTATTATCTCTTTTCTCTGTACAATTTGATGTTGTTGAACAATCGGATAAAAAATACCAACCGTTGGAGATTTGATTTGAATCTTCCTTTGAGCTTTCTGTTGGGGTAGTTGGTGAGCTTTCTGTTGGGGTAGTTGGATAGAACGTTTAATTTCAATTTTTAAAAGTCGAGGGTATTCTAGTTTTAAAAATGTCCAACCCTTTTCTTTCATTAACTCTAAAATTTCTTTTAAAACTTTCATTTTGTTGTTCATTTTTCCCTCCTTTTGGTATTAATTATAATATAGATAATTGACTCTGTCAAATGAAGTTAAATCAAAAACTTAAAAAAGAATTGGGTAAAAATTTAAAATTTAATGAACCATTAAAAAAATGGACAACATTTAGAATTGGTGGTCCAGCCAAATATTTTTTTATTGCCAAAAATGAAAAAGATTTGATTAAGGCAATTGATTTAGCTAAAAAATTTAAGATTCCATATTTTATTTTAGGTAATGGAAGCAATTTATTAGTTTCAGATAAAGGATATTATGGGCTGGTGATTAAAGTTAATTATCAAAAATTGGAAATTGAAAATTGTAAAATTATTGCTGGAGCTGGATTATTATTAAGTGAATTATTGGAGGAATCAGTAAAGAGAGGTCTAACTGGGTTAGAGTGGGCAATTGGTATTCCTGGTTCAGTTGGTGGTGCAGTTTATCAAAATGCTGGTGCTTTTGGTTTTGATTTTTCTAAAATAATTAAAAATGTAAAAGTTTTAAGGAATGGTAAAATTATAAAATTAAGTAAGAAAAAGTGTGGTTTTGATTATCGAAAAAGTATCTTTCAAAAAAATAAAGATGTTATTTTAGAAGTTGAAATAAAATTAAAAAAAGGAAAAAGAAAAAAAATTCAAAATTTGATCAAAAAATATCTTAGTTATCGTTTAAAAACTCAGCCAACTGGTTTTAGCGCTGGTTCTATTTTCAAAAACTGTAAATTGAAAAAAACATTTTTGATGAAATATCCACAGTTGCAAATTTTTAAAAAATCTGGTATAATTCCTGCTGGTTGGTTGATTGAAAAGTGTAATCTTAAAGGAAAAAGAGTCGGTGATGCTAAAATTAGCGAAAAGCACGCTAATTTTATTATTAATAAAGGCAAAGCAAAGGCAAAAGATGTTTTATCTTTAATCAAGCTTATAAAAAAAGAGGTATTTAAAAGATTTAAAATTAAATTAAAAGAAGAAATTGAAAAAATAGGTTTTAACTCACATTCTTGACATTTTATTTTCTTTTGATATTATATCTTCAAATTTAATCAGTATGAGTAAAAAGGATTTTATCGAAGTTGAAGGAGTCGTTGAAGAACTTTTACCATCAACCACATTTAAAGTAAAACTGGATGACGGAAGGATGATTTTTGCCTATCTTTCCGGAAAGATGAGAATGAATAAAATTAAAATTTCTATTGGTGATCGGGTTAGGGTTGAATTGAGTCCGTACGATTTGACGAAAGGAAGAATTGTTTACCGATATTAAAAAAAATTAAAATTGAAATTAGATTAAGATAATTTATTTTAATTTATGAAAGTGAGGACATCTGTTAAAAAAATTTGTAAAGATTGTAAAATAGTTAGACGCAAAGGAAGAATCTATGTAATTTGTAAAAAGAATCCGAAACATAAACAGCGTCAAGGTTAATTAATTTTAAATATATGGCAAGAATCGCAGGAGTAGAATTACCTTACAACAAAAGGGTGGAGATAGCTCTAACCTATATCTTTGGTATTGGAAAAAGTTTGTCTAATCAAATTTTAAAGATAGCAAAAATTGATCCTAATAAAAGAGTTAAAGATTTAACTGAAAACGAAATAGATATTTTAAAAAATATAATTGAAAAAAATTACAAGGTCGAAGGTGAATTAAGAAGTGAAATTTTTTCTAATATTAAAAGACTTAAAGAAATAGGTTGTTATCGAGGAATAAGACATATAAAAGGTTTACCGGTCAGAGGACAAACAACCAGAGTGAATTCAAGAACAGTTAGGGGTAATGTAAGAAGGACAATGGGTTCAGGTAGAGTCAAACCATCTAAGAAACCATAATCAAAACTATGGCGAAAAAAAAGACCCAAACGGTAAGAGAAGTTCCAAAAGGTAGAGTTTATATCTATTCAAGTTATAATAATACGATTGTCACCATTACTGATCCTAATGGAAATGTTCTTGTTTCTACAAGCGCAGGAAAGGTTGGTTTTTCTGGACCAAAAAAGGCAACTCCTTATGCTGCGGGAGTAATTGTTAAAGATGCTTTAAGTAAAGCTCAGAAATTTGGATTGAAAGAAATCCAGATTTTTGTAAAAGGAATTGGTACAGGGAGAGATGCAGCTATTAGGGCCTTAGCAGAATCAGGATTAAACATTTTATCAATTAAAGACATTACCCCAATTCCTCACGATGGTTGTCGACCGGTTAAACCAAGACGAGTATAATAATTTAAAAAATGGCAAAATTATTTAAAAAATGTAGACTTTGTCGCCGAGAGGGGGTGAAACTTTATTTAAAAGGAGACAAATGCTATTCTTCCAAATGCCCCCTTCTTAAAAGAAAATATCCACCTGGCATCCATGGATTAAAAGGTTATCCAAAACTTTCTGAATATGGTCAACAACTTAGGGAAAAGCAGAAATTGAAAAGAATATATGGAATTTCTGAAAAACAATTGAAAATATATTTTAAGAAAGCTTCTAAAAAAACAGGCAATGTTGAAGAAAACTTGTTAAGGTTTTTAGAACAAAGGTTAGATAATGTGATTTATAAAGCAGGATTTGCCATTTCTCGAAGCCAAGCAAGACAGTTTGTTAATCATGGGCATATAAGAGTTAATGGAAGAAGAGTCGATATTCCTTCTTTTCAAGTCAAACCAGGACAGGAAATAACTTTAAAACCGACAAGTAAAATAGTAGAAAAAATAAAGGATAATTTAGCAGTGAATAAAGGAAGATTTGAAACACCATCTTGGATTAATGTTGATGAGGAGAAATTGGTAATTAAAATTTTAAAAGTTCCACCAGTTGATGAATTACCAAAAGATATAGAAGTTAAAAAAATCGTTGAGTTTTATAGTCGATAAAAGGTCGAAAAATAAAATCTTCTTATTTAATCTTTTAAATTTATGGAACCAATTCCTTTACCATCAAAAGTTGAGTATCAACCAGATAAAGAAAATAAGAATAAAGGAACAATTATTATTGAACCCTGTTATCCAGGTTATGGAACTACTTGGGGAAATGCTATCAGAAGAGTTCTTCTTTCTTCTTTAGAGGGTGGAGCGGTTGTTGGAGTGAAAATAAAGGGAGTAAAACATGAATTTTCGACAATACCTTTTGTTAAAGAAGATGTTTTAGAAATTATTCTAAATTTGAAACAGCTACGATTGAAAATTTTTACCGACGAAGAGGTTAGACTTTATCTTTCCGCTCAAGGAGAGAAGAAAGTTTATGCTAAAGATATAGAAAAGGACGCCAGAGTTGAGATAGTCAACCCTAATCTTTTGATTGCTACTTTAACTGATAAAAAAGCAAAATTAGAAATGGAGATTTTTGTCAGAAAAGGAAGAGGTTATGTTCCAGTTGAAGAAAGGAAGGGTGAGGAAAGGGAATTAGGAAAAATTTTAATTGATTCTATTTTTTCTCCAATTAAAACAGTTGGTCTTAAAATAGAAAATGTCCGTGTTGGTGAAAAAACAAATTACGACCGCCTAATTTTACCCATTGAAACTGATGGAACTATTACTCCAGTTGAAGCCTTTCTTAAAGCAGTTGAAATGTTGAAAGACCAGTTTTCTTATCTTATTGAGAAGATAAAACCATTTATTGAAAAGAAAGAAGAAAAAGAGGAGAAGGTTGAGAAGAAGAAAACAAAAAAGAAATCAAAGAAGAAATAATTAATTCACAAACAAAAATTATTTTATGCGCCATCGAAAGAAAAAGAAAATTTTAGATAGAAAGAGAGATCAGAGAAAGGCTTTACTTAAAAATTTAGCCTCTGCTTTAGTTAAATATGAAAAAATAAAAACAACCCTGGCTAAGGCAAAATTTTTGAGACCAAAAATAGAAAAATTAATAACCATAGGGAAAAAAAATGATCTTACTTCAAGAAGAAGACTGATAGCATTTTTTCAGGACGAAGAAATAGTTAAAAAAATTCTTAATGAAATTTCGCCTCGTTATAAAGAAAGAAAAGGCGGATATACAAGGATAATAAAAGCAGAAAAAAGAAAAAGTGATGGCGCTCAAATGGCAATTATTGAATTTGTCTAAAATTAACCTATGAGTAAAAAAGTTCATATTATTGATGCAACAAATAAATCATTTGGTCGAGTTGCCTCTGAGGTAGCAAAAATTTTAATGGGAAAACATAAAGAGGATTATCTTCCTTATCAGGAAAAGGGCGATTTTGTTGAGGTAATAAATCTAGAAAAGGCTAAATTTACCGGAAAAAAATTTGAAAAAAAAGAATACTATTATCATACTGGTTATCCAGGCCATTTAAAAGTAAAAAAGCTTAAAGAACTCTGGTTAAAGGATCCTAAAAAGGTTTTCAAACATGCAGTTTATCATATGTTGCCTAAAAACAAATTAAGAAAATTAATGATGAAAAAATTAATCATTCGCTAAAATTATGAATAATCAAGAAAAAAAAGAATTTATTCAAGCAACTGGTAGAAGAAAAACAGCTGTTGCTCAGATTAGATTTTTTCCTAATGGTTCAGGAAAAATTTTAATTAACCAAAAGAAAGTAGAGGATTATTTTCCATATTTTGTTTGGCAAAAAAATGTTTATGATCCTTTAGAGTTAACTAATTTTAAAAATGGGGATTTTATTATAAAAGTAACTGGTGGAGGAATAAATGCCCAGGCTGAAGCAATAAGATTAGGTATTTCTCGTGCTTTAGTGAAATATAATCCAGATTTCAAAAAAATTTTAAAATCAGCTGGCTTCTTAACCCGTGATCCAAGAGAAAAAGAAAGGAAAAAACCAGGTTTAAAAAGAGCAAGAAGAGCACCACAATGGCAGAAAAGATAAAATATTTAAAATGATTAAGGCCTATTCATTTTCCCAAAATACTTTATATTTGACAATTGCCTATATTTTTGAAAAGATTTTTGTCTTTTTTTATTTTATTTTTTTAGCCCGTTATCTTGGGACTGTTGGATTTGGAATCTATTCTTTTGCCATTTCTTTTATTGCCATTTTCCTTGTCTTTGTTGATTTAGGCTTTTCAACAGTTCTTATTAGAGAAATTGCTAAAAATAAAGAAAAGGCGAAAGAATATTTAGAGAATGTTTTAACTTTTAAAATCATTACTTCTTTAATTATTTCTCTTTTTGTTGTTTTTTTTGTTAATCTTTTAAATTATCCGATTTCAACCCGTTATTTTATTTATCTTCTTATCCCTTTCATCATTTTTGAATCTCTTAGTTCGACATTTTTTGCTTTTTTTCGTGGCTTTCAAAATCTTTATTATGAATCTATTAGCTTTATTGGAGGGAAAAGTATTTACATTTTATTAGGTTTTATTTTTATTTTTTTAAAGTTGCCATTAATTTACTTTGCTTTACCTATTGTTGTTGGTAGTTTATTTTCTTTTCTTTATTCATTTTTTAAAGCAAAAAAATATTTAAGTTTTGGCTTATCTTTGAATAAGCAAATAATCAGTTTTTTCTTTAAAATCGCCCTGCCAATTGTTTTTGGGGTTATTTTTTCAGTGATTTTTTCTAATATTAATACTGTTATTATTTCTTCTTTAGTTGGTGATCATTTTGCTGGAGTTTTTTCAGCTGCTTTTAGAATTCCTATGGCTCTTCTTTTTTTACCAACAGCTGTTGGTGCTTCAATTTTTCCAGTTTTTAGTTATTTAGTTAAAGAAAATAATAAAGAAAAATTGGAAAATGCTTTTGAAAAAGTTTTGTTTTACATCATTCTTCTTTCTTTTCCTATCGTTTTTGGTGGTTTAGTTCTGGGAGAAAAAATTATCAGCTTTCTTTACGGACCAAAATTTTTAGAGGCAATAGTTTCTTTTAAAATCCTAATTTTTATTACTCCATTTCTTTTCTTAGATTTTATTTTTAGCTCTCTTTTAACCGCTTTTGATAAACAAAAAGAAAATGCTATTTCAAGAGGGATTGGTTTAGCCATTAATATTTTTCTTAGTTTTATTTTAATTCCTCAATTAACTCATTTAGGGGGAGCGATTGCTTTTGCTGTTGGTTTTATTGTTTTTTCACTTATTCAAATATTGATGGTTTCAAAGTTAATTTCCTTTCAATTTAAAAAAATCTTTAAAAAATTAATTCTCATAATTATTTCCTGTTTAATAATGGCTTTTCTTCTTTATTTTTTGAGAGAAAAAATTCATTTCTTTTTCTCTTTATTAATTGGGATTGTTGCCTATTTCCTTTCTCTTTATCTTTTAGGCGGAATTAAAAACGAAAATCTAAAAGAACTAAAACTTATGGTGACAGTCACCTTAAGAAGGGGCGATAAAGATAAGATAGAATAAGGGTTTTAAGGAAAATTTTTAAAAATGGCAAAATTTTGATATGAAGCTCTCAATTATTATCGTTAATTGGAATACTAAAGATTTTTTGAAAAAATGTTTAGATTCAATTCTTCTTTGTAAAAAAGATTTTGATTACGAAATAATTATTGTCGATAACTCTTCAACTGATCAAAGTCAAAAAATTATTGAAAACTATAAATTGAAAGCAGAAAATTTAAAAACTATTTTAAATGAAAAAAATTTAGGTTTTGCTAAAGCGGTTAATCAAGGGATAAAGTTATCAAAAGGGGAATATATTCTTATTTTGAATCCTGATACCACACTTAAAGAAGATACTTTGGAAAAAATTGTTGATTTTATGGAAAAAAATCAATCTTGTGGAATTTTAGGTGGAAAAATTTTAAATCCAGATGGAACCATTCAACTTTCAGTTAGAAAATTTCCTAATCTTTGCTCTCAAGTTCTAATTTTATTAAAAATTCATCATTTTCTTTTAAAGATTAGGTGTCTTAGAAATTATTTTGCTTTAGATTTTGATTATTCAAAAACTCAAGAAGTTGATCAGGTAATGGGATCATTTTTTTTAATTAGAAGTAAGGTAATTAAAGAGATAGGTTTATTTGATGAAAAATTTTTTCTTTGGTTTGAAGAAGTTGATTTTTGTAAAAGAGCAAAAAATAAGGGTTGGAAAATTTATTATTATCCTCAAGCAGAAATTTTTCATCAAAAAGCAGGTAGTTTTTCTCAAGTTTTTCCCTTAAAAAATCAATGGCGATTTAATAAATCTTTGTTATACTATTTTAAAAAGCATCACTCTTTTTTGGCTTGGCTGATCTTAGTTTTTCTTCAACCGATTAGTTTAATTCTTTCTTTAATTATTTCTCTTCTTCCTTTTCTTAAAAAATTAAAAAAGTTATGAATCTAAAGAAAATTTTTCAAAAGCCATTTTTTCTAATTTTCCTTTTTATTACCTTTATTGATCTTACTTCTTTTATCTCTTTTTTAATTTTTGAACTCAACAAAATATTTTTTATCATTTTAAGTCTTATCATTTTTTTAATTTCTCTTTTTAAAATAGATTACGCTCTTTTTGCTCTTTTAGCTGAACTTTTTATCGGCTCGAAGGGACATCTTTTTTACCTTGAAGTTGGTTCATTTAGAATTTCTTTTCGGATGATCCTTTTTACCATCGTTATTCTTACTTGGTTTTTTGGTTTAATTAAAGGAAAGTATAAGGCATCTTTTTTAAGATCAAAATTTTTCCCCTTTTATCTTCTATTTTTTGTTTTCCTTTTTTTAGGTGTTTTAATAGGATTTTTTAACAGAAATCAAAAAGACCTAATTTTTTTTGATGCTAATGCCTGGCTTTATTTTCTTTTGATTTTCCCATTTTTTGATGTGATTAATTTAAAAGATTTTGAAACAATTTTTAAAATCTTAACTGCCTCTTTTGTTTATTTAGCTATAAAAACATTTGTTATCTTTTTTCTTTTCACTCATCAAATAAAAACAATTATGCCAGATTTATACTACTGGATAAGGACAAGAGGGTTAGGTGAGATAACCGCCCTTGATTCTTTCTACCGTATTTTCTTTCAATCTCAAATTTATTCTTTAATCGGATTTTTTATTATTCTTTCTTTGATAGTTTTTAGTCAAAAATTAAAAAACTTTTGGTATCTTTTAATTCCAACAACTTCTATTATCATTAGTTTTTCTCGAAGTTATTGGCTTGCCTTTTCTCTTACTCTTTTAATCTTTCTTCTCTTTTTAAAAATAAAAGAAATTGATTGGCATCTTTTTAAAAAAATAACACTGGCGACAATTTTTGTTATTCTTTTTTCCTTTGCTTTAATTTACCTTTCTTTAAAATTACCGCCGAAAGTTAAAATTGAGATAGGCTCATTGATTGAAAAAAGATTTGAAGTTGAAGAGCCAGCCTTTAGTTCTAGAATTGCCCAACTTCCTTATTTATTAAAAGCAATTTTGGAAAAACCGATTTTTGGTTCTGGTTTTGGGAAAACTGTTTCTTATTTTTCCCATGATCCTCGAGCTCTTGAACGTCACCCATTAGGTTTTTATACTACTTACGCTTTTGAATGGGGTTATTTAGATATCTGGCTTAAAATAGGTTTAATTGGTCTTTTCTCATTTCTTATTTTAATCTTTAAAATTTTTAAAGAGGGATCAAAATTAATTTCTAATAGTCAATTGATATCAAATGAAAAAAAGGGTTTAATTTTAGGTTTAAATTTTGGTTTAATTGCTTTAATTTTCACTCATCTTAGCTCACCATATCTTAATCATCCTTTAGGAATTGGTTATTTAATGCTTTTAATGGTAATTTATGAAAAATCAAAAACCTAAAGTTCAAATTCAGATTGTTACCTGGAATTCTTTAAAGTTTCTGCCTGATTGTTTAAGTTCGATTTTTTCCCAGACTTATAAAAATTTTAATGTTTTAGTAATTGATAATGCCTCAAATGATGGGACAATTGATTTTCTTTTAAAAAATTATCCAGAAGTAAAAATTTTTCGAAACAATAAAAATCTTGGTTTTGCTACCGCTCATAATCAAGGGATAAAACTTTTAAAAGATAATCAAGAAATTGAATATATTTTGGTAATTAATCCGGATATTATTTTAGAACCAGATTTTTTAAAGAGATTGTTATCAAAAATGGAGGAGGATAAAAAAATTGGTGCTATTTCCGGAAAAATTTTCAAAATTTATACTGTTGAACCAGAATTAAATGAAAAAATTAAAACAAAAATTATTGATTCAACTGGTTTAAAAATTTCTAGATCGAGAAAAGTTTTTGATCGAGCTGAAGGGGAGCTTGATAAGGGTGAATATGATAAAGAGGAGGAAGTTTTTGGTTTATCAGCTGCCTGTGTTCTTTATCGACTTTCTGCTTTAAAAGATGTAAAGATAGATGATGAATATTTTGATTCAGATTTTTTTGCCTATAAAGAAGATTTTGATTTATCTTATCGTTTGAGATGGCGTGGTTGGAAATTGTTTTATTTTCCAAAAGCAATTGCTTATCACTTTAGACAGGTTTCCGGTGGGAAAAATAAAATTTTTGAAATAATTAGAAGGAGAAAAGAAAGATCTTATTTTGTTAAGTATCTTTCTTACCGGAATCATCTTTTTACTTTGATAAAAAATGAAAGTTTTTTAAATTTTTTAAAAGATTTCTTTTGGATTTTCTTTTATGAATTAGGTAAATTTTTTTATCTTCTCTTGTTTGAACAAAAAACACTTTTAGCCCTAATTGAAGTTTTTAAAAAATTTCCTAAAATGCTTAAAAAAAGAAGAGTAATTATGAAAAATAGAAAAATTTCTTCAAAAGAGATGAGAAAATGGTTTATTTAATCATATGGATGTTTCAATTGTGATTGTTAATTATAATCAAAAAAATCTTTTAAATGTTTGTCTTAAAGGAATTATTAGGATAGCACCAAAATTAAATTATGAAATTATTGTTGTTGATAATGCTTCAAAAGATAAAAGTCAGGAAATGATTAAAAATTGGCAATCAAAAATTTCAAATTTTAAATATATCTTAAACGAGAAAAATAAAGGGTTTGGGGCTGGTTGTAATCAGGGAATTAGGATTTCAGATGGGAAATATATTCTTATTTTAAATCCCGATATTATTGTTTTAGAGAATTCTATTGAAAAACTTTACGAATTTATGGAAAAAAATAAAGATGTTGGAATTGTTGGACCGAAACTTTTAAATCCTGATAAAACTATTCAGAGTTCCTGCTATCGATTTCCTGTTTGGTATATTCCAATTTTAAGAAGAACATTTTTAGGAAATTTATCATGGGCAAAAAAGAAAATAGATTATTATTCAATGAGTGATTTTGATCATTTAAAAGAAAAAGATGTTGATTGGCTTTTAGGTGCAGCCTTAATGATTAGAAAAGAAATGCTTAATCAAATTGGTTTGTTTGATGAAAGATTCTTTCTTTATTTTGAAGATGTTGATTTATGCAAAAGAGCAAAGATGGCCGGTTTTAGGGTTGTCTACTATCCTTTCTCAGAAATGTTTCATTATTATCAAAGAACCTCAGCTCGGGGAATTTTTTCTTTATTCTCAAAAATCACTTGGATTCATATTTTAAGCGGAATTAAATATTTTTTAAAATGGAGTAAAGAAAAATGACCTGGATTCTTTTATCAACCATTTCTTATTTTTTAAATGCTTTAGTAGCAATAATTGATAAATTTTTGATTTCTAAGAAAATTCCCGAACCTATTGTTTATACATTTTATATCGGGATCTTAAGTATTTTTTCATTTATTCTGATTCCTTTTGGAAAAATATTTTTCCCTTCTTTTTCCTATTTAATAATTTCCTTTATCACTGGTATTCTCTTTATGGTTGCTCTTTTCTCATTTTTTAAATCTTTAAAAAATAATGAGTCATCAAGAGTTATTCCATTGATTGGGACATTAACGACAATTTTCTCAATTTTTTTAAGCCTTTTTATTTTAGATGAAAAACTTTCTCAAACTAAAATTTTAGCTATCATTTTTCTTCTTTCCGGAAGTTTAATTATCAGTTTAATTAAAAAAGAGAAAAAAAGTTTTATTAGTGATCGGTTTTATGTTTTTTCAAGTTCCTTATTTTTTTCAATTTCTTTTGTTTTAAGCAAAATTATTTATTCTAATTTATCGTTTATTAACGGATTTATTTGGATAAGGATTGGCAGTTTCATTTTTGCTTTTTCCTTGCTTTTATTCCCAAAAATAAAAAAGATGATAATAGATTCTTTGAAAGAAACAAAACAAGAAATTTCCCTTCTCTTTTTAAGTAATCAAGGAATTTCGGCTGTTGCTTTTCTTATTTTAAATTTAGCTATATTTTTTGGCAGTGTTTCCTTAGTTAATGCTTTACAAGGATTGCAATATGTTTTTATTCTTTTGATCAGCATTTTAATTTCTAAAAAATATCCCTCGTTTTTAAAAGAAGAAATAAAAAAAGAAATAATTTTTCAAAAAAGTTTAGCCATTCTTTTAATTGTCATTGGATTTTTTATTCTTTCATTTTTTTGACAAAATTTTAAAATTTGTTATGATTTATTTAACTGCGGGGTCGTCTAACTGGTAGGACAGGGGCCTTTGGAGCCTCTAATCTTGGTTCGAATCCAAGCCCCGCAGTAATTTTTCTCTTGACTTTTATTTTAATATCTTCTATAATAAACATACCAGAGTACATTAAAAATTAAGGTCGGTACTCTGAAGTTAAGTAATTCCTAATCAATTGATTAGAAATTACGTCGGTTCTTTGAGTATGGAATCTAAGCTTTTTGTCGGTGGTCTTTCCTGGGCAACCACAGAGGATGCTTTAAAAGATCTGTTTTCTCAAGCAGGAACAGTTGTTTCAGTAGTGATTATCACTGACAGATTTTCCGGTAAATCTCGTGGTTTCGGTTTTGTTGAAATGTCTTCAGAGGAAGAAGCAGAAAAAGCAATCGAAATGTTTAATGGTCAGGAGTTTGAAGGAAGGAAAATTGTTGTTAGCAAAGCTAGACCAAAAACCCCTCGTCAAAAACGATTTAGAAGAAATAAAAGATCTTAATTTTGCCTTCAGGAAAAAAGACCAGTGAAAAACCCTCTTTTGAGGGTTTTTCACTTTTTAAAATTTAAACTTGACAAAAAAAATTTTAATGATAAAGTTTAATTAAAATGAAAAAAATTAATGAAAAAACAACTTTAAAAGAAATACTAGAAATTGAAGGAAGTAAAGAAATTTTAAAAAAATACAATTTTCCTTGTCTTTTTTGTCCGATGATTGCTTTAGAAATTGAAAAATTAACTATTGGTGAAATAGCCAAAATCTATCATCTTGACATTAAAAAGATTTTAAAAGATTTAAATAAAATACGGCAAAGATGAATCCTCAGTTCAAATTGCTCTTGATTGTAAGGCAACTGGAGGATATTTTTCAGACAGTTAATGAAGTTAAAGAAGTTTTATTTTTTTCTAAGATTTGAATTTCAGACCCCAAAGCAGGTTTCTTTTACCCCTTGACAAGAATTTTATATATGATATAATACAGGTGATTCTAAATAAAATCCTCCCCATTAAAATGGGGAGGGAAGGAGGAGATCATGAAACGGTTTATTCGGTTTATTATCGGGATCGCCATTGGAGCGATCTTCATGGGTCTAATTAGCCTAATTTTAACCCGCAACCAGATGCGGAAAGCGTGGGAAGAAATACGCAGATGGAAATATACGGCGGTGCTCCTTGCTTGCTATCTTTTTCAAGAGAGAGGTCAGGAGATAACTATTTCTGCAGTTGCTGAAGAGTGTAAAAACGCTCACAAAATGGCTTCTCAGATCAAATTCGATCCAAAAATGAGAATAGTTACTCCTCGCGATGATTCATTAGCTCTTGAGCTAGCCTATTACCTTTACTCCAGAAATGACTTCTTGAAATTATTGAAATTCCAACTAGGTCTTCCGATTAAATATTGACAGTTTAAGGACCCGTTTCGTAAACGCGAAACGGGTCTCATTTTTTTTATTTTCAAAAACTTGTTGGTCTTGTGATTTTTTGATAATCTATTATTTATAAATATCTCGCAAAAGGTTAGGTTCATATTTTTATTTTAGGAAAAGTCCAGGGTGTTTTCTTTTGCTCCAAAACTCAAGAAAAAGCTCAACAATTGGGAATTACTGCCGGAAGGGCAATTTTTGAAGGAGAAAAGTTGAGGAAATTTTAAATGGGTTAGAAAAGGTCTACCTGGAGTTTTTGTTAATAGTTAGAGTTGAACGAGGAAAGAATATAAAGCGAATTTAATGAGTTTAAGATTAGGTATGATTAAAATCTATACGTTTGGACTTTCAAATCGCTCTTTAGGAGAATTTTTAGAGATTCTTAAATTTTATCAAATTGAAACTGTAATTGATGTCAGGCGTTGGCCAACCTCAAAATTATTCCCCCATTTTAAAAAGGAAAATTTAGAAAAATTTTTAAAGGAAAACAAAATTGAATATTTTCACTTTGAAAAATTGGGTGGCTTTAGAGAAATTGGTTATCAAGAATATTTAAAGACAAAGGAATTTAAAGAGGCTCTAAAAGAATTGATTAAAATTGCAAAAGAAAAAACTACTTTAATAATTTGTGCTGAAAAATTTCCTTGGAAATGCCATCGCTCTTTTATTGCCAAAGAATTAGAAAAAAAGAAAATTAAAGTAATTCATATTATTGAAAAAGAAAAAATTTGGGAGCCTGAAAAAGAACCAAGAGAAATAAAACCAAAATGCCAAAAGAGATTGCTAAATTTTTATGAAATGTTAAAATGAAATGATGGATAAATTAATTTCACTATTTATTAAATTGATTCCTAATTGGATTAAACCAAATTATCTTTCAATCATTAGAATTGTTTTCCTTTTACCAATTCTTATTTTTCTTTACTCTGGCCAAAAAACTTTGGCCTTAATTTTTTTTCTTTTTGCTGTTTTTCTTGATGTTTTAGATGGCGCTTTAGCCAGATTGCGTAATCAAACAACAAAAAGTGGTGAGTGGCTTGATCCTTTAGCTGATAAGTTATTAATTTTTGGCATTGTTTTCATTTATGGTTTAATTTATTTTCCAATTTGGATAATTGTTCCAATGATATTTTTGGAAATTTTACTTGTTGTTGGTCGACCAATTAAAGTAAAATTAAATATTTCTGCTAAAGCAAATAAATGGGGTAAAATAAAAATGGCTTTTCAAAGTTTAGGAATAATTGCTTTGATAATTGATCCTAATTCATTAAGACCAATTTTTATTTCCTTTTTTATTTTGGCAATCTTTTTTGCTATTTTAAGTATTCTTTCTCACCTTCAAGATATCATTAAAGTTAAAAAATGAAAAAGTATATTTTTTTACTGTTTCTTTTCTCCCTTTTAACCCTTATTTTTCTTATTTTAAGATCATCACTTGCTCCAAAATTTAAAATTATTAAAATTAATCAAAGGGAAATGCTTGTTGAGATTGCTGATAATAAATTAAAAAGAAAAATGGGCCTTTCAGGAAGAGATTTTTTACCAGAAAATCAGGGAATGATTTTCATTTTTGATAAACCAGATTATTACTCTTTTTGGATGAAAAATATGAAATTTTCTATCGATATTATTTGGGTTGATGAAAATTGGCAGATAATTGATATTACCGAAAAAATTTCGCCGGAATCATTTCCTAAAAGTTTTCAACCAAAAAAGCCAATCAAATATGTTATAGAAGTTAATGCTGGTTTTGTAGAAAAAAATAATATAAAAATTGGTGATAAAATTAATTTTAAATAAATATGTCAATCTTTGAATATTCAAAAAAAACAGAAAAAGAAATTTTTTCTGAATTGGGAAGCAGTTTTGATGGATTATCTGAAAATGAAGCTTTGAAAAGATTAGAAAAATTTGGAAAAAATGAAGTAATTACAAAAAAAATAACTGCTTTTGAAATTTTTCTTCGTCAATTTAAAAGTCCACTCATTTATTTACTTTTTATTGCGGTAATTATTTCATTGTTTTTAAAAGAAATAAATGATGCCATTATCATTTTAATAATTTTGTTAATTAATAGTTTTTTGGGTTTTTATCAAGAATATAGATCGGAAAAAATTTTAGAAAAATTAAAAAAATTTTTGGTTAATAAAGCAAAAGTAAGACGTGATGGAAAAATTAAAATTATTGATCGAAACCTTTTGGTTAAAGGAGATATTGTTATTCTTGAAGAAGGAGACATTGTTCCCGCTGATTTAAGAGTTTTAAAGGTTAATAATTTTTCTGTTGATGAGGAAATTTTAACTGGTGAATCAGTTCCGGTTAGAAAAACAAGCGAAGTTCAAGAGGAAAAAATAAATCAGATTTATGAAGCAAAAAATTTGGTTTTCGCTGGCACACTTGTTGTTGGAGGATCATCTGAAGGAATTGTTATCGCTACTGGTAAAGAATCGACAATGGGTGAGATTGTTAAATTAATAACGGAAACAAAGAGAAAAAGTATTTTTGAAGAAAATACTGAGAAATTAAGTAAATTTATTTTAAAAGTTGTTCTTGTTACCCTCCTCATAATTTTTATTATTAATCTATTTCTTAAAAAAGGGACAATTGATTTCTCTAAATTACTTCTTTTCAACATTGCTTTAGCAGTTTCGGTTGTTCCTGAGGCCCTACCTTTAATTGTTACTTTAACTTTATCGGGTGGAGCTTATAAAATGGCGAAAAAGGGGGTTGTGGTAAAAAGACTTTCTTCAGTTCAAGATTTAGCCAGTGTTGATATTTTATGTACTGATAAAACTGGAACAATTACCGAAAATATTTTGGAAATTAAAGAAATTTATCCAGCTGAGAATCAAAAAAAATGGTTACTTTTTGCTCTTTTAGCTTCTGAATATTTAGAGGGGAAAGAGGTTGTTTTTGAACCATTTGATAAAGCAATTTATCAAAAATCATCAAGTGAAATAAGAAATGATATTTTAAATTATAAAAGAATTTGGAACATCCCATTTGATCCTAATCGGCGTAGAAATTTAGTAGTGGTTAAAAATGAAAATAAGACTTTATTAATTATCAGGGGCGCACCAGAAGAAATTATTAATTTAGCTAATAAAATTTTTATTAATGGATCAATAAACGATTTTAGTAATGAGAATAAGAATAAGGAATTGGAAAAAATTTCTAAAATTGGTCAATTAGGATATAGAGTTTTAGCTGTTGGCTATAAAGAAATTGAAGAAAAAGAAAGTTATTCTTTTGATGATGAAAAAGATATCATTTATTTAGGCTTTGCTTCATTTATTGATCCATTAAAACCGACCGCTAAATCAGCAATAATAGAAGCTGAAAAATTAGGTTTAAAGATAAAAATTCTAACTGGCGATTCAAAAGAAGTAGCTGAAACAGTTGCTAAAGAAATAGGGTTAGTTAAAACTGGCCAAAAAGTCTTTACTGGAAATGAACTTGATCAAATGTCGGAAAAAGAATTTTCAAAAGCGATTGAGAAGGGGGTTGTTTTTGCTCGTGTATCACCAGTTCAAAAATATAAAATAATTGAAAAATTGAAAGAAAAATACTCAGTCGCTTTTTTAGGCGAGGGGATTAACGATGCACCAGCCTTAAAAATAACTGATGTTGGAATGGTTGTTGATTCTGCTGCTGATGTTTCAAAAGAGGTTGCCGATATTGTTCTTCTTAAAAGAGATCTTAAAGTGATTACTGAATGTATAAATGAAGGGAGAAAAGCTTTAACTAATACTCTTAAATATATTAAATATACTCTCATTGGCAATTTTGGTAATTTTTATACCATGGCAACAATCTCTCTTTTTATTCAATTTCTTCCCATGCTTCCGGTTCAAATTCTTTTGCTTAATTTATTAAGTGATTTACCATTGGTTTCAGTTGTCACTGATAAAGTAGATTATAAAGAAATTGATAAACCGCAAAAATATGATTTTCATGAATTGACTAATGTTTGTATTTTTTTAGGATTAGTAAGTACAGTTTTTGATTTTATATTTTTTGCTGTTTTCTTTCCATTAGGAGAAGAATTATTAAGAACTCTTTGGTTTGTGGCCAGTGTTTTGACCGAATTAGCTATTATCTATAGTATTAGAACAAAATTTTTCTTTTTGAAAGGTGGTTTACCAAGTTTGCCATTAATGATTATTAGTTTGCTTGCCTTTTTAATTACCATTTTAGTTTCATTTACTAATTTAGGTTCAATTTTCCATTTTGTCTCACCACCGATTTCTAATTTGTTTATTATCATCATTTTAGTTATTTTATATTTCTTCACCACTGAATTTGTCAAACTTATCTATTATCATAAAAAGATTAAGGCCTTAATATGAAAAGTTTAATTATTTGTTTTTCTTTTCATCATAAAAATACAGAAAAAATAGCAAAAATTTTCGCTCAAATTTTGGAAGCAGAAATTAAAAAACCTTTTGAGGTTAAACCAGAAGAAATTGATAAATATGATTTAATTGGTTTTGGTTCGGGAATTTATTTTTGGCGACATCACCAAAGCCTTTTTCAATTAGTTAAAGATTTACCAAAAGGAGAAAAAAATGCTTTTATTTTTTCAACTTCCGGGATAAAGATTCCTTTAATTGATTTTCATAAACCATTAAGAAAAATGCTTCTCCAAAAGGGTTTCAAAATTTTAGCTGAATTTTCTTGCCCTGGCTTTGATACATTTGGCCCGCTAAAAATTTTTGGTGGAATCAATAAAGGAAGACCAAACGAAAAAGATTTCGAAAAAGCAAAAAATTTTGCTATAAAGATAAAAGAAAATTTAAAATGAAATTATTTCTCTTGCAAATATTTGTGTTTCTGATATAATAAAAATAAGGAGAGTTCTCTCGGGGCCAACAATCCGTTCCTCCTTTTCCCTTCATATAGAGTATTTTATATATAGTGTGTTGGCCCCGATAAAAAAATCAGGCCAAGAGCCTAAATCTATCTCCTCCATGTGTTCTTCCTCCTCACAAGAGGCTCTTGGCCCTTTTTCTTTTTTTAAAAAATAATATAATATTTTTATGATCTCTGTTATTATCCCAACCTATCAACATGGTAGAACAATTTTGAAAACTCTTGAAAGCATTTTTAATCAAACCTATCAGGATTTTGAAGTGATTGTGGTAAATGATGGTTCAACTGATGAGACAAAAAAGAAATTAGAAATAGCTCTTGAAAGATGGCCAAACAGAATTAAAGTTATTAATCAAGAAAGAAAAGGTGCTAATTCAGCCAGAAATAGGGGTTTCTATGAATCAAAAGGTGATTTTTTATTTTTTTGTGACGCTGATGTTGTTTTAAGAAAAGATGCTTTAGAAAAAATGATTAATACTTTAAAAAGTCATCCTGAAGCAAGTTATGTTTATTCTTCTTTTAAATTTGGTTGGAAAGTTTTCCCTAGTTTTGATTTTGATGAAGAAAGATTAAAAAAGATGCCATATATTTCAATGATGTCTTTAATTAGAAGAGAACATTTTCCTGGCTTTGATGAAAAAATAAAAAAATTTCAAGACTGGGATTTATGGCTAACAATGTTGGAAAATGGACACAAAGGAATTAGAATTCCTGAGATTTTATTTAGTGTTGAACCAAGAAAAATTGGAATTAGTCGTTGGTTGCCAACCTTTCTTTATAAAATTCCATGGCATCTTTTCCCATTTAAATTTTTTAAACCAAAGGCTATTAATGATTATGAAGAAGGAATGAAAATTATCAAAGAAAAACATAAGTTAAATTGAAAATTTTATCCAATTGGTTCTAAAAATGAATTCTGAGGAAGGATTTTTTTGACTTCATTTGGTAGGGGTGAGAGTGGGTGAGTATCTTTTATTTTAATCAAATAACTTTTCTCTAAAACAATCTTTCGACGTGGAGGTAGATAATAAGGGAAAATTTTGATATTTTTATTTCTAATCAAATTTATTTTTTTCTCAAATTCTTGAGCAACTTTATCAAGTTTTTTCCAATTTTTTTCTTGAATAGTCAATTTAAAAAATTTTCTGAAAGGAGGGTATAAAAATTCTTGTCTTAAACTAATTTCTTGACGATAAAATTCAGAAAGATCATCAATGATAGCGTTGTAAATCGCATAATTCTCTTTTGACCATGTTTGAATAACTAACGGAATTTTAAAAATTTTTGACCAATTTGAAATTTTTTTTAATTCCTGAAAAGTTTTTTCAAAAGAAAGAAAATCTGGTTGATTTAAAATTACATCAGCATTAACGACGCCAACAAGGCCAATATTTTCAATAAAATTTTTATCATTACTTTCCCAAATTTTTGAGGTGGTGATAATTATTTTTCCTTCTTTAATTTTATTTTTAAAAATTTCATTTTGTTCTAAATATTCTTTAACCTTTTGAATTGCTATTCCTTTCATTTTTATTTCTGTTCCGCCGCAATTTGGACATTTAAGTGGTAGTTCTTCTAAATATCCGCAATGATAACAAGTTAGCCAATAGAGATTATTTTCTTTATGAGTTCTCAATGGAATATTACATCTTGGACAAAAAAAGACCTTTCCGCAATCAAAACAAAAATTGAATGTTGAAAAACCCTTTCTTTTCAAATAAAGAATAACAGTTTTATTGTTTTCAATGACTTTTGAAATCAATTCCTCAAATAATTCTGAAAGAGGGGAAAAGTTTCCCTTTCTTATTTCCTCTTTCATATCAATTAAAAATATTTTTCCATAAAGATCTCTTCTTATATCGATTGGAAAAAATTTCTTCTGATAAAAAGTATAATAAAATGTCTCAACTCTAGGTGCGGAAGAAGAAAAAATAACTTTTGTTTTACTAATTTTTGAAATTTTCCAAGCAATCGTTCTGGCATCATAATAAGGGAAAAGTTTGCTTTTATAAAGATCATTTTCTTCATCTTCAATAATAATTAATTCGAAATTTTTGAAGGGTAAAAAAATAGACATTCTTGTGCCAATAACAATATCAATCTCATTCTCTAAAAATTTTTTCCAAATTGACCAAATTTCTGAACTTTTCAATTTAGAATGGAGAATAGCAATTTTTTCTGTTAGATTACTAAGATATTTTAAAAAGAACTGAATTTGATCAATTTCTGGGACTAAAATTAGAACCTTTTTATTTTTTTCTAAAGTTTTTTTAATCAGCATGTAATAAACAGCTGTTTTTCTAATAAAATCATTCCACAAAAGAAGAAATTTTTTTCTCTTACTTTTAGTAAATAAATCTACTATTCTTTTTAAATCGTTAATGAAGCTTTTCGGAATTTTTAATTTCTCTTTTTCAAAAATAAAAGAAGTTTCATTTGGCTTTTTTATTAATTTTGGGAGTGATGTTTTCAAGAGAGTTGGCAAAGAAGAAAGATAAAAAGAAGAAAGCCATTTAATAAGTTTAAATTGTTCTTTTGTGATTAATTTTTTCTCAAAAACAATTTCTTTTATTTCTTTCAATTTCTTCTTTTTTGAAGTTTTTTTTAATCCAATTATTAAACCAAAGACAATTTTATTTTTAAAAGGGATTTTTACTAATTGACCAAAATCTATTTTTTTCTCTAAATCTTTCGGGATTTTATAATCAAAAAAAGAAATCTCCCTTTTTTTCTTATCGGGAGAAAAATAGGGGAGGCGAACAAAAGGAACAACTTTAGCAATCATATTTTTAGTAGATATTTTAAAATTGGCGAATTATCATCTTAATTAATAAAAGGTAAAGTTCATTACTAAATAACCAACGCCAAAAGGTGCTTCATAGGAATAGAGTTCTGGTTTGACATTCATTTCTTGTAAAATTCCTAAAAGAATTAAAATTGAACGCAAACCGCATTCACCAGCTTCTTCAATTAAATCTTTATCAATTTTTAAAATCTTTTCAAAATTACCCCTTTCTAAAAAATCAATTAATGTTTTATCAAAAATTTCTGCCCGAGGTGAATAACCACCTGGTGCATCCTTTGTTAAACAATGAGAAAGATCCCCTGAGGCAACAACACCGATTCTTTTACTTGAATTAATTATTTCCTCTTTTATTATTTCCCCAAATTTTAAATGTGTTTCATAATCTAAAAATGAGTAACCAATTGGAACAATTTTTGGTTTAATATTTTTCGTCAGATAATATAATGGGACAAGCGAACCATGATCCAACTTTTTTTCACTCACTAAAACAACAGGTAACTTTTGTTCTAATCTTTCTTTTAAACGATGAATTATTTCTAAATCGGGATCAAAGTTTAAATCAGTGGTAAAATCACCAAACTGATTAAAATTACCATTGTAAATTTCAGAAAAATTTATTGAGAAAGCATCTTTAAAAATTGTTCCGTGAGGCGAAATGATTAGTAATGTTTCTGGATTAGAAGAGGAAAAGACTTTTTCTAATCTTTCCATTGCTTCAATAGTTTTTTTAACCAACGATAAATTTTCCTGACCAATGGTTGGAATAATAATTGGCGGATGAGGACAAATTGATGAAAAAACTAAAGACATATTATTCGATAGTAATTTTTTCCCCTAATTCATGTAAGTTTAAAACCTCATCTGAGACAGTAATAACATTTTCCCATCGATAACCTAAAGCAGCAAAAACTTCGGGTGAGGCAATTGGTCTTCTTTTCCCTTGAGAAATTAAATAAACAGTCGGCTCTTTCATCGATTTAATTAAAGTTCCATCTTTTAACTTAACTGGTTCAGAAAGGATAAATTTTTCCAACTTTTCAGAGTTAACTTTTATAATTTTATCATATGGAAAATTAATAGAAAGTATTTCTTTTGAAATGATTGGCGATTTAAATTCATCTTTAACATAATAAATAATACCAGATTTCATATCCTGAAGAAGAGTACCGAATGGGTAAGGTGACAAAATTGGCTTACCAAGAGTATATTTTTTAAGTTCATCAGATGGAACTTTAATTATTTCTTCTGGATGATAGCCAATTTCTTTAAAAATATTTTTGGGAATGAATCTTATTGTTTTATTTATTTTAAGATAAATTTCTCCTTTTTCGTTTTGAAGTAATGAATATTCTGGATAATCCATTGCTTCACCAATTTCATATTTTAAAAGATCATTTTTTGAAATTATTCTTACATTTTTAAAAGAATAACTAGCTAAAAAAACATTTTTTGAATAAAATGGTCGACGCTTTCCGTTTTGAATTAACCAAATTCCTGGTTCATCTTTTAGTTTTACTAAACTATTGTTTTCGATAGGCTCATATTTCTTTTTAAACCATTTTCTCCAGATATTAAAAAAAATTTGATTGCCTAAAATGTATGGGGTGTAATTGTATAAAGCAGCAGTTGCTAAATTTTGTGGGGTAATTAAAAATCCAGAAATTAGATAAGTTTTCCCTGGTTGAAAAACAAATTTATCTGGATGTTCTAAAAAATATCTTAATCGCCAAGCTGCTCTATCAATTTGAAGAGCAAAGCCTTTAAATTTTTCTACTTTATAATTTTCATAGCAGGCAAAGCCGGTTGCCCAATCAAGTTGATTTTGATGAGCAAATTTTTTAGTTATCAAACCTTGTTCTTTTTGAATAAGAGTAATTAAAACTTCTGGATTAATTTGATATTTTTGCGAAGCATTAAAAATAATTTCAGCTGCTGATCTAACTTTTCCATCAATATCTATTGTTTTATAATTTGCTAAAATGCTATTGTATTTTTTTAAAAAATTTTCAATTTCTTTAAGATCCATTGCTTGATAGTTTGTCAACTCTTTCTCAGAAATTAGATAATCATGATTAAATTCCGCTAAAGCTTGGCTATTAAAAATTAACAATCCTGAGCTGATAATTAATAAAAAAATGATTAATCTTTTCATAAATTCTAAACGAATTACTTTATCACAATTTTATTTTTCTCTACTTCAACTTTTACTTTGTCTCCTTCTTTAACATTTCCCTTAACAATTTCTAATGCTAATTTATCCAAAATTTCTTTCTGAATTACTCTTTTCAATGGTCTAGCACCAAGAACCGGATCAAACCCCTTTTCAGCAATTAATTTTTTTGCTTCTTCAGAAACTTCAAGTTCTATATTCTTTTCTTTTAATCTCTTTTTTACCATTTCTAATTGTAATTCAACAATTTTTTCAATATGCTCTTTACTTAAAGGATGGAAAATAATAATTTCATCTAGACGATTCAAAAATTCTGGTCTAAACCTTTCTTTTAATGCCTCCATAATTTTTTCTTTCATTTTTTCTTCTGTATCCATTTTTTCTCTATCAGAAAGAAAACCTAAAGAAACTTTATTAGCAAAATCTTGAATTGCATCCGAACCAAGATTTGAAGTCATAATGATAATCGTATTTTTGAAATTAACTGTTCTTCCTTTAGCATCGGTTAATCTTCCTTCATCAAGAATCTGAAGTAAAATGTTAAAAACATCAGGATGAGCTTTTTCAATTTCATCAAAAAGAACAACTGAATATGGTCGATGACGAATTTTTTCAGTTAACTGTCCACCTTCTTCATAACCAACATAACCTGGTGGTGAACCAATAATTTTTGCTACCTCATGTTTCTCCATGTATTCACTCATATCTAGTCGAATTAATGCCCTTTCATCATTAAATAGAAATTCAGCTAAACATCTAGCCAATTCTGTTTTTCCAACACCTGATGGTCCTAAGAACATGAATGAACCAATTGGTCGATTTTCTTCAGAAATTCCTGCTCTTGAACGTCTGATGGCATTAGCCACTGCTTTAACCGCTTCTTCTTGGTTAACCAATCTTTTATGAATTTCTTCTTCCATTCTGGCTAGCTTTTGTGTCTCTTCTTCTAACATTTTTTCAACCGGAATTCCTGTCCAGCGGGCAACAATTCTTGCAATATCATCTTCAGTCACTTCTTCTTTTAAAAGACGTTGACCCTTTTGAATTTTAGAAAGTTTTTTCTCTTCAGTTTTTATTTTTTTCTCTAATTCAGGGATTCTTCCATATTTAATTTCAGCAACTTTTTCTAAATTTGCCTCCCTTTCAGCAATTTCTAATTCTTGTTTTAATTTTTCAATTTCTTCTTTAGATTTTTTAATCGAAGTAATTATATCCCTTTCAGTTTTCCAACGAATTTCGAGGGCTTTTTGTTTTTCTTTTAATTTTGCTAACTCTTTCTTTAATTGAGGAATCTTTTCTTTTCCTTTCTTATCTTTTTCCAAAGCAAAGATTTCTATTTCTAATTGTTTGATTTTTCTTTTTAATTTATCCAATTCCTCTGGTTCTGATTCTATTTCCAATCTTAAATAAGAGCAGGCCTCATCCATTAAATCAATTGCTTTATCAGGCAAATATCTATCAGTAATGTAACGACTTGAAAGTTTTACCGCGGCAACAATTGCATCGTCAGAAATTTTGACTCCATGATGAATTTCATATTTTTCTTTTATTCCTCTTAAAATTGCGATCGCTTCTTCAATTGTTGGCTCATCAACATAAACAGGTTGAAATCTTCTCTCTAAGGCAGGGTCCCTTTCTATATATCTTTGGTATTCTTTAAAAGTAGTTGCTCCAATACAACGAAGTTCACCTTTAGCTAAGGCTGGTTTTAACATGTTTGAAGCATCAATTGCTCCTTCAGCGGCACCAGCACCGACTAAAGTGTGAAGTTCATCAATAAACAAAATGTAATTTCCTGATCTTTTAATTTCTTTAAGGACTGCTTTTAATCGATTTTCAAATTCTCCACGATACTTTGTTCCCGCAACCAAAGCACCTAAATCTAGATTAATAATTTCTTTATCTTTTAAAGATTCTGGAACATCACCAGCAACAATTCTTTGAGCTAAACCTTCAACAATTGCTGTTTTACCAACACCAGCTTCACCAATTAAAACTGGATTATTTTTTGTTCTTCTTGATAGAACTTGCATCACTCTTCTTAATTCTTCATCTCTACCAATAACTGGGTCTAATTTTTTCTGTCTGGCTAATTCAGTTAAATTGACAGTGTATTTTCCTAAGGCTTGATATTTACTTTCTGGCTCTGGTTCAGTAACTCTTTCTGTTCCTCGAACATCGGCTAAAGTTTTTAAAATTGAATCATAATCAGCACCATATTCTAATAAAAGATCTTTTACCACAGAAGGAATAGAGGAAAGAGCCAAAAGTAAATGTTCAGTGCTTACATATTCATCTTTTAATCTTGCTGCTTCTCGCGATGCTTGAAAAATTACTCTTTTTAAAATTGGAGAGATGTAAATTTCTCCGATACTTCCTAAATCAATAACTCTTGGAAGAAGGGCTATTGCACTTTCAGTTCTCGCTTTAAGTTTTTCGATTGGTAGCCCCATTTTCTTTAAAACAGCAACGACGACTCCTTCCTCTTGATTAAGTAAGGCCAAAAAAAGGTGTGGAGCATCAACCTGATTTTGTTCATGCTCCATAGCGATAGTATGGGCTTGTTGGATTGCTTCTTGTGCTTTTAGAGTAAAGTTGTCCATATTTTTATATTTTATTTGATTAGCACTCTCTTGTCAAGAGTGCTAATTAAAGTTATCCACAGCCTTTTCTAATCTTCTAAAATTAAATTAAGATCCTCACCGCATTTTCTACATTTTCCATTTTTATCAAACCTTTTAATCTCATAACCAATCCTTTTAATATTTAACTCTTTACATTTTGGACAATATGTATTTTCTTTTTCATCACCAAATAAATTACCAACATAGACATATTTTAAACCAATTCTTTTACCAATTTCATAAGCATAATAAATTATTTCAACTGGGGTAGGTGGGACGTCCATCATTTTATAAGCTGGATAAAAACGAGAAATATGCCATGGTGTTTCTTCTCCTAATTCATTTTTTATAAATTTTGCTATTTCCTCAAATTGATTTCCTTTATCAGTATAACCAGGAATAACTAAAGTTGTTACTTCTACCCAAATTTTTTTCTTTTTCATCAATTTTAAAGAATCCAAAACTGGTTTTAATTTTGCTCCACAAATCTTTTGATATAAATCATCATCAAAAAATTTTAGATCGACGTTGGCAGCATCAAGGTAAGGAGCGATAAGTTCTAATGTCTCTTTACTCATATAACCATTCGTTACCCAATTATTTTTCAAACCATTCTTTTTAGCCAGTTTCATTGTTTCAAAAGCATATTCAACAAAAACTGTTGGTTCAGTATAGGTATAGGAAATACTTGGTAAATTATTTTTCATGGCTAAAGAAACAATTTCTTCAGGTGAAATTTCTTCGCCTAAAATTTGTCCATTTTTATCTCGTGGCATCTGAGAAATGTCATAATTTTGACAATGTAAACATCTAAAATTACAACCAACCGTCGCTACAGAAAGTGAATAACTGCCGGGCAAAAAATGGAAAAATGGCTTTTTTTCAATTGGGTCAACATGAAGAGCAATAGCTTTTCCAAAAACTAAAGAATAAAGCTTTCCATCGCGATTCTCTCTGACATTACAAAAACCACGTTTTTTAGGAGCAATAAGACAATAATGAGCACAGGCCTCACATTGAACCAGATTTTCTTTGAGCTTTTTATATAAAATCGCTTCCCTCATATTTTCATTATACCATATTCTTGACAGAAATTAAACATTTGCTCATAATAGTTGTGTTGAAAGGTCGGAAAATAAATTTTAGTTGAAATTTATGGTAAAAAAGGTTTTCATCTTTTTAACGATTTGGACACTTTTAATTGGTTTATTGATTACAGTTGTTAAAGTAAAAGCTAATGATATTCCTGGAAGAAAGATTGTTGTTTTTCGATCTGGAGTACTAAATGAAGAAGCAAAAGATGAATTGATTAAAAGAACTGGAGCAATTAAGTTAAAAAATCTTGATCTTATTGGTGCTAAAGCGGTTTGGCTTCCTTCAAAGGCAGCAGAAAGAGCACTCATTAGCCATCCAGCTGTTCTTCGTTTGGATGATGATGTGATTGTTTATGCCCTAGAACAAGTTTTACCTTGGGGGATTTCTCGAATTAAAGCTAATCAGGCCTGGAATTATACAAATGGTAATGGTATTAAAATTGGAATTATTGATACAGGAATTCAATTAGATCATCCAGACTTGATCTCTAATATCAAAGGTGGTTATAATGCCATCAATCCGAATAAATCACCCAACGATGATAATGGTCATGGAACTCATGTTGCCGGAATTGTCGCAGCGTTAAACAATAACATCGGGGTTGTTGGTGCTGCTTATCAAGCTCATCTTTACGCGATTAAGGTTTTAAATGCAAACGGTTCTGGTTATTTATCTGATGTTATTGAAGGAATTGAATGGGCAATTAACCATGGAATGCAAGTTATTAATCTTAGTCTTGGCACCTCAAATAATGTTCAATCTTTTCACGACGCAATTATTTCAGCAAAAAATGCTGGAATAGTAATTGTGGCAGCTGCAGGAAATAACGGTGGTGAAGTTTTATATCCAGCTAAATATCCTGAAGCAATAGCGGTCTCAGCGATTGATTCCAACAACATTATTGCCTCGTGGTCAAATCGCGGTCCAGAAATTGATTTTGCTGCTCCAGGTGTTTCAATTTATTCGACTTATAGAAAATCAAAATACAAAACTCTTTCTGGTACTTCAATGGCTGCTCCCCATGTTACCGGAAGCGTGGCTCTTCTTTTAAGCAGAGTTGAAAAATGCGATACTAATAATGATGGTAAATGTTCTCCTGATGAGGTTTACTCTCGGCTTCAGAATACAGCTGTTGATCTTGGCGATTCAGGTTTTGATAATTTATATGGCTGGGGTTTAGTTGATGCTTTAGCGGCTGTCGAATAGTTTTAGGATTTTCAAACTACTATTTTTATTATGGGGATACGTTCCTTTATTGCTATTAATTTACCGGATTCTTTAAAAAAAGAATTAGGTTTTTTAATTGAGAAGTTAAAAAAAGAAAATAAAAGAATTCCGATCAAATGGGTTTTAAATGAAGGGCTTCATATCACCCTTCATTTTTTAGGTTCACAAAATGAAGAAAAATTAAAAAAAGTAGGGGAGATTATTGAAAAGAAAATAAGAGAATTTCATTTATCCCAAAATTCTATCAAACTAACAATTGTAAAAATTGATGCCTTTCCAAATTTAAATCGTCCGAGAGTTTTATATCTTGCTTGTCATGAGGATAATGAGAAAAAATTACTTCAGAGATTTCAAAAAGAATTAGGAAAAGAATTAGAAAAAATTGGAATAGAAATTGAAAAAAGGGATTGGGTACCACATATTACTTTAGCCCGTTTTAAATCATCAGTTAAACCATCAATTTCTAATTTTCAAATTTTAAACCCAACTTTTGAAGTTAAATCAATTGATCTAATGAAAAGCGATTTAACGCCAGATGGTGCTAAATATACAATTTTGAAAAAATTTCAATTTTAATTTTATGATTTCAATTATTATTACTACTTATAAAGAAAAAGAAACATTACCAAAAGCAATAAAGATAATTTTAAATGAGAGATTAATTAATAAAGAATTTGAAATTTTGGTTGTTGGACCAGATGAAGAAACAGAAAAAATTGCTAACGAATTTTCAAAAAAATATCCCGAAGTTAAATATTTAAAAGATAAAGGGATTGGTAAGCCATCTGCTTTAAATTTAGCAATTGAAAAGGTAAAAGGAGAAATTTTAGTTTTAACTGATGGCGATGTTTTTATTAAAAAAGGAGCGATTGATAAATTATTAGAACATTTTAAAGATGAAAAAGTTGGAGCGGTTACCGCTCACCCAGTTTCAATTAATCCAAGAAACAATCTTTTTGGTTATTGGTCTCATTTTCTAACCGATGCTGCTGATTATGTTCGAAAAAAGAAAAATAGAGCAGGTGAGTATCTTGTTTGTTCTGGCTATCTTTATGCTTTCAGAAAAAAAGCTATTTTAAACAAAAAAGGCGAAATCATAAAAATTCCTGAGGAAACTTTAGTTGAAGATTCTTTCATTTCTCAAATAATTTGGCAAAATAACTATAAAATTGTTTATGAACCTGAAGCAATTGTTTATGTCAAATATCCAGACAATTTTTCTGACTGGTTAAAACAAAAAATAAGGGCAACCGGAGGATATGTTCAAAAATCTCAAATCAAAAATTTCAAACTCAAAAATCGGATGAGGGGATTTTTAGAGGAGGTAAGTGATGGATTAAAATTGTTTTTTACTTATCCAAAAAACTTAAAAGAATTTTTTTGGACAATTTTACTTTATTTTGCTCGTTTATATCTTTGGTTTTTAATTTTTTGGCAAATAAAAATTTTAAAAAAGCCATTTTCAAAAATCTGGCAAAGAGTTGAGAGCACAAAATAAGTCATAATTAGCGTGTTAACACGATGATACAAAAAGAAAAATTATTTTAATTTTCTTCCACTATGAAATTTTCGATGAATTTCTCTTAAGCGTGGATTAGTGACATGGGTATAAACTTGGGTAGTAGTAATATTTTTATGACCTAAAAATTCCTGAACAACCCTTATATCAACTCCTTGATTTAATAAATCAGTAGCAAAAGTATGGCGAAGAACATGAGGGGTAATATCAATTGGTAATCCAGCCATCAAAGAATATTTTTTTACAATTTTTTGAATCGCTCTAGGGGTTAATCGACGAGGTGAATTTTTTGGTCCACGGTAATTAATGAAAAGAGCTTTTTCTTTATCATTTCGAGTTTGCAAATATTTTCTTAAAGCATCAACAGCTCTTTCTGAAAGATAAACTGTTCTTATTCTATCACCTTTACCAATAATACTTATTTCTAAATCTTTTGTTTCCGGTTTTATTTTAATTTGGTCTCTGTTAAGATTAACAATTTCTGAGACTCTTAAACCGGTTGAAAAAAGGGTCTCTAAAATCGCTCTATCTCTTAATCCGGTTAATGTTTTTGAAGATGGTGCCTCTAATAATCTTTTTAATTGATCAAGGGTCAAAAATTTTATCCTTTTTTCACTTTTATCTCTGGCTAATTTAACTTTTTCTGAAGGAAGGGAGAGGATATTTCTTTCGGTAAAGTAATTTAAAAGAGATCTTAAGGCAATTAAATAATAATTTTGGGTGCTTTTCTTTAAAGGTTGTCTTGAAAGCCAAACCCGATATTTCCAAATATGTTCTTCTGTTAACTCATGCGGTTTAATTTTTTCAAGACCATTTTCTTTTAACCAATCAAAGAATTTCTTAAGAAATCTTCGATAATTTTCCTGGGTTTTATTGGAAAGACCCTTTTCTACCGCTAAATACTCTAAAAAATTAATTAAATGACTTTCAATTGGAGAATCATCCTTTTTTAATGCCATAAAATTCGCTTAACCTACCTTATGCGAACTTTAATAAATTATAGAAATTTAAAATTAACCTGTCAAACTCTTTCCCCTGTGGATAATCCTTTCTTGACAATTAATCAAAAAAAGATAAAATAAAAAAATAAAGGAGGAGGTGGAAAAAAGTGCTGGCGACCCACACACCTCCTGTGGTGATAACCTCCGACAAACAAACCTCTCTTTTGAGTAAGGGTCGCCAGCACTTCTCTTTTTATTTATAAAAAATTCTATTTCCAAAACGTAAATCAATATAGGAAAGATTTTTCCGATCTTTAATTTTTTCTCTGATGACTAAAGAAAGATTATCTACCTGCTTTTTTATATCCCCTGCTCCATCAAAATAAATTTCCCATCCTTCAGAAGTTATTGCCTTATCTAATTCCACTCCTTTATCTTGATAAATCTCTATCTTTACAATTTTAAAATCGAAAATTTTATTTGTTTCTTTAAAAAAATTTATTACTGATTCAAAATCTTTTTTCTCTTTGATTTTATTTTCAATTAATACAAGATCCGGCTGAAAATTAATTTCAATTATTTTTTTTCCGTTTTGATTAATTAAATAATATTTTTGATCAAAGTCAAAAAGGACCGCTTCTGGTTTAAAAATTTTTAAATTAATTTTTAAAAAATTTGGCGGCTCTTTTTCAATTTTAAATTCTTCAATTCGACTATCTTTTATAAAAAATTCTTTTAACTTCTTTGTTGGAAATAAAATTAAAGAATCTTTTTGGATAAAGAAAAAATATTTTTCTTTTGAAATTTCTTTAATAATTTTTTCAACCTCTTCTTTTTTAAAATTCACTAAATTATTATCTTCTATTTCAATTATCGGCTTTACTTTACAAACAGGAGAAAAAATTAAAAAATAAATGGCAAAACAGATACTTAAAAAAAAGAAAATAAAAAAAAGAGGATTTTTTTTCTGGCGATAATAATCTCTTTTTGCTATTTTCCCTAAGGGAAATTTCTTTTTTTGAAAATGAATAACAATTTTCATAAAATTATTATTCTAATGGTCCTTTTTTGTTTTTATGAGCCTCTATTCCTAATTCAATAATTTTATCTAAAAATTCTTCAGGACTCATTCCAATTTCAGCTGCTTGATGAAAAACCATGGTTGACGGGGTGACGCCTGGTAAAGTATTGACTTCTAAAACAATCACTTCATTATCTTTAACAAACATATCAATTCTTGGATAACCTTTAATATTTAAGATCTGACAAATTTTTAAAGCAGTTTCTTTTACTTTTTCAGCTATTTCCGCTGGTAATCTTGCCGGTGTGATCATTTCTGCCCCTCCAGGTAAAAATTTATCAAGCAAAGTTAAATAGCCTAAATTTTGTTGCCAAGGAGTTTCAGTAATTGGTAAAACAATTCTTTCTTCATTTCCTAAAACAGAAACAGTAACTTCTGTTGCGTTTTCTATGTATTGGTCAACTAAAATAATTCTGTCCCAAATAAATGCTTTTTCTATTGCTTCATCTAAATCTTTTTCTTCTTTTACCACCGTGATTCCAGTACTGCATCCTTCGCGAGACGGTTTAACTAAGCAAGGAAGCCCTATTTTTGTTTTTATTTTTTCAATTATTTCATTTTTATTGCTATTTTTCCATTCTTTATCAGAAATGGCTAAATATTTTGGTACTTTAATTTCATGAAGAGTAAGAATTTCCCGAAAAATAAGCTTATCCATACCAATCGCTGAAGACAAAACACCTGTTCCATTATAAGGAATGTTTAAAATTTCTAATAATCCTTGAAAACACCCATCTTCTAAATATTTTCCATGTCCGATAATAAAAGCAAAATCAATTAATTCTTTTAATTTCTCATAAGGAATCATTTCCGCATAATCTGGTAAAAGTGCCTCTAAATCAGAAGTTGTATTTTGAACTATTAAAAAGTCATTAATTTTCCAAAGTTTAAGATTTGAATCAACAAAAATTGGAATTTTTTCATATTTCTCATTAGAAATCTTATAATAGACATTTCTCCCACCCTCAAGTGAAACTTCTTTTTCACTTGAAGCACCACCAAAAATAATTCCGATTCTTAATTTTTTTGTCATATTTTTAAATTTAATTTTATTGAAGTGGTCCTTTTTTATTTTGATGAGCTTCTAAAGCTAACTCAATAATTTTTGTTAAAAATTCAGGAACAGAGAAACCAGCTAATGCTGCCTGATGATAAGTCCAAGATGATGGTCCCATTCCAGTTGAGGCAGCAGAATTTGGATCAGTGATAAAAACCTTACCACTTTCATCGACAAAACCATCAATTCTTGCATAACCTTTGCATCTTAGCGCTTTATAAGTTCTAATTGCTTGCCTTTGGATTTCTTTAATAACTTCTTCTTCTATTTTAATGGGAGTAATTTTTCTTGAAGCACCAGGTAAATATTTATGATCGTAAGTAAAAATTTCTGCTTCATAAATTGTTTCGGTTGGCAAAAAAGCAACAGGTTCATCATTACCAAAAACAACACAGGAAAATTCTCTTCCTTTTAAATATTTCTCAACTAAAACTTCGTTATCATATTCTAATGCCATTTTCATCCCCTTCTCTAAATCTTTTTCTTCTTTAACTAACATCACGCCAATTGTTGATCCTTCTCTGGTTGGTTTAGTGACAATTGGGTAAGAAAATTTCTTTCTTATTTTTTCTTTAACCATTTCTTTATCCTTTTCCCATTCGCTTCTTTTTATTATTAAATAATCTGGTAAATTAATTCCGCCATAAGATTTCATTACCTCCCTTTGCATTTTTTTATCCATTCCTAAACCAGCGGAAAGGACACCAGAACCAGTGTAAGGAATTTTTAATAATTCTAAAACTCCTTGTAAACATCCATCATCGCCGTATTTTCCATGAGTAACTAAAAATGCCAGATCAATTTTTTCTGGCAGTTGTTCAAGAAAAATTCTTTTTGCTCCTTTATTTTCTAAATTCTCTTCAATTTCTTTACAAGTATTTCTAATGATTAATGTTTCTGGTATTTCCCAAAAAGAAAAATCAGAATGCCAAAATATAGCAATGGGAACGAATTTACTTCTATCTAAATGTTGATAAACATGTCTTCCGCCAGATAAAGAAACCTCTTTTTCACTTGATGGGCCACCGAAAAATACTCCAACTCTTAACTTTTTATCCATAAGATTAAATTATAATAAAAAAAATATTTTAAGACAAGAAATTTAAAAAGATTTTTAAAAGTAAAAAACCCTTCTCATCTCAAGATGAGTCTAATTTTTTCAGTCTCGGTCCTGAATTAGCTGATGATCTGGCATTGAAACTAGTTTAATTTTTCGCCTCTCACCTCTTCAATTTCTTTTTTCAATTCCATTAGTTTTTTCTCTAATTCTTCTTTTTCCTTTTTTAATTTTTCAACGGTGGAGGCATTTTCTGGATTTTGTTGGAGGGACTCGATTTGTGATTTAATCTCGGCCAATTGGTTAAAGGTTTTTGCTTTTTCTTCGATAAGATTTTCTATTTTTTCTGAGAAGGGCCGAGACTCTGGAATTTTTGAGCCCCTCTCAACCATATATTTAATGATCCATTTTGATATTAACTCCTAAATTTTACATTGTCAAGAGAAAATTGATTTTTTAAAAATAAAAAACTTTGCGGAGCGAAAAATTAATTAGTTTGTTTTAGTTCTATTTATAAATTCTTGGTATTTGAGGATTGATTCTGGTTATCACTTCATAATTAATTGTTCCAATTTTTAAAGCTATTTCTTCAGCAGTAATTTTTTCTTTATCTTGTTGACCAATTAAAACAACCTCATCATTAACTTTAACTTTAGGAATTTTTGTCACTTCAACCATCATTAAATTCATACAGATTCGACCACGAACTGGCGCTCGCTTGCCCCTAATTAAAACCTCGCCACAATTTGATAATTTTCGATCATAACCATCCCAATAACCAACTGGTAAAATAGCAATTTTTCCCCTATTTTTTAGCCGATAAGTACAATCATAGCCAATAGGTGTTCCTTTAGGCAATTCTTTAACCTGAATTATTTTTGTTTTCCATGTTAAGGCTGGTTTTAAAATTATAGATTTTAAAGCCCCATAATTTTTTGTCGCTAAAGATGGCCATAAACCATATAAACCAATTCCAATCCGAACCATGTCAAAAAAGCTTGCTTTATTATTGATAGTTGAAGCAGTACAGCCCGCATGAAAAAGAATATCCTGAGGAAAATGAGGTATCTTTGTCAAAGATTTCTTTATTTTAAGCAATTTTTCAATTTGTTGATGAGTAAAAGCCTGATTTTTAGCCTCTGATTTAGCAAAATGTGTAAAAATACCTCTAACTTTTAAATTAGGCAATTTAAGGCATTTTAAAGCAAAATTTAAGGCATCCTGAGGTAAAACTCCGATTCTGGAGGTACCAGTATCAACTTTAATATGAACATTAACCCATTTTCCTATTTTTTGGCTTATTTTAGATAAAATTTTTACTTGTGGATAGGTATAAACCACAAATTCGATATTTTTGATAATCGCTTTAATTTGAGCCTCAGAATCATAAAGATTCCAGTAAGTCAAAATTAAAATTGGCTTTTTTAAGCCATTTTTTCTTAATTCTATTGCTTCATTTAAATTTGCTACCCCTAAATAATCCGCCCCATTTTTTTCAAAAATTTTAGCGCATTCAATCATCCCGTGACCATAAGCATTTGATTTTACCACCGCCATCAATTTTATTTTTTTACCGATAATTTTTCGAAATTGTTTTAAGTTATTAACCAGAGCGGATTTTGAAATTTCAAGCCAAGTAAGCATAAGGGCTATTTTAAAATCCTTGGCTCATCAAAAGTACCATCTTCTTTTTGGTAATTTTCAATAATACTAATAATCATTCTTGGCATGGCTAAAGCAGTTGCATTTAAAGTATGAACAAAAATATTTTCACCTTTCTTGTTTTTATATCTAATTTTTAATCGTCTGGCTTGGAAATCAGTACAATTTGATGAAGAAGCAACCTCTCTGTATTTTTTTTGAGATGGAAACCAGGCTTCAATATCATAAGTTTTCACTGAAGGATATGAAAGTTCTGAAGCAGAAAGTTTAACCACTCGATAGGGAATTTCTAGCAATTTCATCATTTCTTCCTCTAAACCAAGTAAAAGTTCATGTTCAAAAGAAGATTTTTCTGGTAAACAAAAAGAAACCATTTCTACTTTTTCAAACTGATGAACTCTAAAAATTCCCCTTACATCTTTGCCATAAGAACCAGCCTCGCGACGAAAAGAAGAACAAGGAAAAGCAACATAACGAAGTGGTAAATCGTCTTCTTTTAATATTTCATTAGCATGTAAAGCAATTAAAGAATGTTCGGCAGTACCGATTAAATATAGATTATCTTTTTCAATAAAATAGGTTTCATCTGGTGCCTGATCTAAATAACCCATTCCTTTCATAATTTCTGGTTTTAACATTAAAGGCGGAACAACTGGTAAAAATGGTTTATCAGGAATAGGTAAATTTTTCTCTTTAATAACTTTTTTAATATTTTCCTTGTTAGTTAAAAAATTAATCGCAAAATTGATAAGTTTTAGCTCAAGAAGAGCAACCTTACCTTTTAAATAATAAAAACGGGAACCAGCAACCTTGGCTCCTCGCTCGATATCAATCATTTCACCAGCAATTTCTAAATATTCCTTAACTTTTCTTTCTTTAATTTCTCCAACTCTTTTTATTTCTTGATTAATATCTAAGACATCAGAAGCTAAGATATTTGGAACTTTATACATTAAGTCTAAAAAGTCTTTTTCGATTTGCGATAAATCAGCTTCTAATTTTTTAATTAACTCCTTTTTCTTTTTTGACTCCTCAATTTTTTCTTTCCCCAATTTCTTCTTTTCTTTTTTTAAATCATCTATTTTTTTGATCAATTTCCTCCTTTCTTCATCCAATTTTAATAATTTATTTAGATCAATTTTAACCCCTCTTTTTAAACATGCTTCTTCAACTTCTTTTTTATTTTGGCGAATAAATTTAATATCAAGCATATAATTATTTTGGTCTCATTGTTGGGAAAAGAATTACTTCTTTTAAGCTTTTTGATCCAGTTAAAATCATTACTAACCGATCGATACCAATCCCCTCGCCGGCTGTCGGTGGCATTCCATATTTTAATGCTTCAATAAAATCTTTATCATACATTTGTGCCTCTTCCTCACCTGCTTGTCTTAATTTTAGTTGTTCTTTAAACCTTTCTTCTTGATCTAATGGGTCATTTAACTCTGAATAACCATTACAAATTTCCATACCAGTGGCAATCAATTGGAATCTTTCAACATAATTTGGATCATCTGGTAATCTTTTTGCTAATGGTGAAAGTTTGATTGGATGGTTAATAACAAAAATAGGATCTTTAATTTTTGATCTCACCTTCTCTTTAAAAATCTCATCAACAATTTTCGCCCAAGACCAATTTTTTTCAACATTTAATCCTAACTTTTTTGCTTCTTGATAAATTTTTTCTTGACTATCATTTTCTTCAAGATCAATACCAGTAAATTTTTTTATTAAATTAGAAAATTTTTCAACTGGATAGGGTGGTTTAAAATTTATCAGTTGATCTCTGAATTTCACTTCATAAGGCATTTTTAATTTTTCAAAAAGATAAGAAAAAAGTTTCTCTGTCAATTTCATTAAATCATGATAATCAGCATAGGCCTGATAAAATTCAACTTGAATAAATTCTGGATTATGTGCCCAATCAATCCCTTCATTTCTAAAACATTTTGCTATTTCAAAAATTTTTTCAAAACCACCAACAATTAATCTTTTTAAATATAATTCTGGAGCAATTGAAAGATAAAGGTCAATGTCAAGCGCATCATGATGGGTAACAAATGGTTTTGCTGCTGCTCCACCGGCAATTGGTTGAAGAGTTGGTGTCTCTACTTCAGTAAATCCTTCATTGATAAAAAATTCTCTAATTGTTTTAATAATCTTAAATCTTTTTTCAAAAATTTCTTTGACTTCTTTGTTGGCAATTAAATCTAAATATCTTTTTCGATACCTTATTTCAATGTCTTCTAATCCATGCCATTTTTCTGGTAAAGGTAAAATTGATTTTGAAATTATTCGAAAATTATTTAGAACAACTGTTTTTTCTCCTGTTTTTGTTTTCATTAAATTCCCCCTTGCCTCAATAAAATCACCAATATCAATTAGTTCAGAAAAAATTTTGTAATTTTTCTTGCCAATTAAATCTTCTTTTAAATAAATTTGAATTTCTCCACTTTCATCAGCCAAATTGGCAAAAGTGGCTTTTCCATGAGATCTAATTGATTTTAATCGGCCACAAATAACAACCTCTTTTCCTTCTTTTTGAAGTATTTCAAATTTATCTTTTACTTCCTGACATAAATGGGTCCGCCAAACTTTAGCGGGATAGGGATTTATCCCTAACTTTTTAAGTTTTTCTAATTTTTCAATTCTTGTTTTTTCGATTTCTGAAAGCATATTATCAAATTATAGCAATTTAAATTTAAAAGACAATTGAGGATAAGTCAAGTTTTGATATAATTATAAAAATGAAAAGCAATAAACCAAAATTTATCTTTTTTGGAACTCCAGATTTTTCGGCAATCATTTTGAAAAAATTGATTGAAAACAATTATTTGCCAATTGCTGTCTTTACTGCTTTGGATAAACCAGTTGGTCGAAAAAGAATTTTGAAACCATCGCCAGTTAAAGTTTTAGCTAAAAAAAATGGTCTTTTAGTTTTCCAACCAAAAAAAGTTAGCGATGATAAATTGCAAATTGAAAAATTAAAACCAGATTTAATTATTCTTTCTGCCTATGGTCAAATTATCCCAAAAGAAATTTTAGAAATTCCAAAATATGGTTGTTTAAATGTTCACCCATCTTTACTTCCAAAATATCGAGGGCCTTCACCAATTCAAACTGCTATTTTAAATGGGGATGAAAAAACCGGAGTGACAATTTTTATTATGGATGAAAAAATAGATCATGGACCAATTATCGCTCAAAAAGAACTAGAGATAAAAAAATATAATTTTAAAAATTTAAGTAAAAAATTAGCCGAGTTAGGTGCTGATCTTTTAATTAAAATTTTACCAAAATATTTAGCTAATGAAATAAAACCAATTCCTCAAGATGATTCAAAAGCAACTTATACAAAAATTATTAAAAAAGAAGATGGAAAAATAAACTGGCAAAAAACAGCTGAAGAAATTGAAAGAATGATTAGAGCTTATTATCCTTGGCCAGGAACATATACTTACATAAAATCCCAAACCCAAACTCAAAAAATGTTAAAAATTATCAAGGCCAAGGTTTTAAAAATTGATCATCAAAAAGAAACAGGGACTGTTTTTTTAACAGAAAAAAAAGAACCAGCTATTGCCTGTAAAAAGGATGCTTTAATTTTAAAAGAGGTTCAATTTGAGGGGAAGAAAAAAATTAGTGGTAAAGATCTTTTAAATGGCTATCCGTGGATAGTTAATTTGAAATTATTTTAATTTCAAAATGAGTAAAGATTCTAAGTGTGGCGTATTAGGATAAAAATCAAATCCGTAAATTTTTTTTATTTGATAACTATCTTTTAATAAATTAAAATCTCTTGCCTGGGTATTTGGATTGCAAGAAAGATAAAAAATGTTTTTTGGTTTTGTGGCTAAAATTAAATTGATTAATTTCTTATGAAGCCCAACTCTTGGTGGATCTAAAATTAAAAGATCGGTATTTTCTAAAATTTCTTTTGGGATCTTTTCAGCTAATGAAGTAATTATTTTAAAGTTTTCTACATTATTTAATTTAGCATTAATTTCTGCGTATTTAGTTGCCATTTTATCTGTTTCTACACCAATAATTTCTTTACCGAATTTTTTTAAACTTAAACCAATAATTCCAACTCCACAATAAAGATCAACAACTTTTTTAAAAGATTCTGAATTTTCTCTCATTATTTTTAAAGCTTTTTCAAAAAGATAAATATTATTTTGAAAAAAAGAAGAGTAATGATATTTAATTTCTAAATCTAAAACTTTTTCTCTTAAATATTCTTTCCCCCATTCATTAATAATTTTATCAAAAACACTTGCCGGTGATTCTTTTCTTGAATAAATAAAAGCAAAGCCAGAGAGATCTTTATGTTCAAAATTAAAACTTTGACTTTCGTTTGTTGTTAAAAGGGAAAAATGAATGTCTGGATAATTTTGACTTTTTCTGATAATCAGAGTTTTTAAATCTTTAATATTTTTATTTTCCAAATCAATTAAAAGTTCAAAAGCAATTTTATTAGCATTCCTGTCAATTAAAAGACAACCATTTTCCAATTTAATTTTCTCTTTAAACGATCCTCTTTTATAAAAGGAATAATAAAGTTTTTCTCCTTCTTTTAGAAAACTATATTCGATTTTGTTGCGATATTCAAAAATCTTTGGTGAGGCAAAAAAATTTTCTAATTCTATTTCTACCCCGGCTAATTCTAAAAAAATTTTTTTCAAGATTTCTTTTTTAAGATTAATTTGATAATCGTAATTAAATGTTTGCCAAGGCGAACAGGAAAGATAATGACTTTCTTTTTCCTTAATTCTGAATTTAGAAGGTTTAATAATTTCAATTAGCTCCCCTTCGATAAAATTTTTTCTTTCCCTTTTGACTAAAATTTTAGCTTCTTCACCCGGTAGGACTCCATAAGTTAGGACATTCTTTTTGTGATATTTTCCAATACTTATTCCTTGAAGATCTATCTTTTCAAAAAGAACAACAATTTCCTTTTTCATACTTTAAGATTGAATAATTTTTTAAAGATAACCAAGAAGAAATAGATTAAAACTATCAAAGTAATTAAAATCAAAACCGCAATTAAAGAATAATTAACTTTTTTAAAAGGAAAGATAATTTCTTCTCTAATATTTCCTGCTTTATCAACTGCTTTTACTTTGATAATACTTTTTAGACTTTGATCTTCTAATAAATATGGACTTTCTGCCCTTTTCCAGTTTAGCGTTGTTTCATCTTTTTTTCTTATTTCCTTAACTTCATAATAATCAATCCCAGTTTGTTTATCAGTCGTTGAGAAAATAAGATAATATTTTCCGTCAATTTCAATAATTTCCGGAGTAAATGGTTCTGGTGGAATTTTATCATTTTCTTTTTCTTTTTTCCACTCATCTTTTTCAATGTATGGAACTTCCAAATACTCATCTTTTTCAATGTATGGAGCTTTAAGCTCAATAGTTGAATTTTTAGCGGTTAATCTGGCTAATGTGCCATAGCCATCATTTAATAAAACTCGAGAGTCATCTTGAAAATTAATTTTAGCTACTCCTTCGGAAAGAGAATGAAAAACAATTTTAGCGATTAAATTACTTAAGCCAGGATCACCGGGAATTCTGCCAGTATAACCACCGATAATACCCCCGCCAAATGAGATTAAACCACAGGAACCATAAGTCTCACAGGGAACGAGGCTAATTTTTGGCTTTTCTGGGATAAGAGTTAAAATTGAATTACCAAAACTAATATCTTTTACTTCTAAAAGATTAGCTGGATATTGTAAATTAACTTCAACAACATTTATCACTTCATTTGGCTCTAAATTAATTCTTACTTCTTGAATAAACGTCTCCCCGACTTGATGAAAGGCAGTTGATGGTTCTAAATACAAAGTCGCTGCCTGAGCCATTATAGGCAAAACTAAACAAAAGCTAAACAAGACACTAAAGAGAATTAAAACCTTTTTACAATTTTTTGCCATAGACCACTTTTATTATTTGAACTTTATAAGTGAAGAGTTTCACTAGCCGGTCCAGTAATAAAGCATTATGCTTAAATCAGTATAATTAACTATTCCATCGCCATTTAAATCAGCCCTTTTGTCTTTTGGTTTGCCCCAGTTATAAAGTAAAATTGAAACATCAATAAAATTAATTCTATCTCTTCCTTTTTTATCAAAATCACAATTTAAATTTGCTTTATGGCATTTTTTAAAAGGTGGGGGCAATTCAGCGGTTGGTGATAAAACATTAAAAGTTAAAGTTTTGGAAAAATCAGAAACCAAACCGGATTCATGAAAAGATTTGGTCTTAGTTGAATGTTCGCCAATTTCCAATGGTGTGGTGTCTAAATTATAAAAATAAGCACCAACTAAATTAGCTTTTGTCTTTTTAATAATCGGTTCGCCTTGAGAATAAACATAAATAGTAATTTCTGAATTTGGCGCGCTTTGGCCTAAAATGCCAATTGTTTCTCCTTGTTTAACCTTATCAGTTGTTAAATCAATGGTTGGGGGTAAAAAGATATTGGAAATAGTTGTTGTCATGCCAGCGGTAATAGTGGTAGTAAAACTAAAAGTTTGCGATCTTCTTCCTTTATTATCTTCTGCCCACAAAGAAAATGTCCAAATTCCAGGCGTTAAATCACTTAATTCAAATCTAAAATTAGCGACCGGATCAGCAATAGTTGTTCCAACGATCGTACCATCTTTCATTAAGGTGACATTACTTTCTGGATAAGCCATGCCATAAATAATGACTTTTGTTTGAGCTGGGGGTAAAACATAAAGACCGCCACCTCCGCCACCACCTCCGCCACCTCCTCCGCCACCTCCTCCGCCAGCGGTACAATTGGAAGTGTTAAAAGTACAATTAGGATTACAACTTAAAGTTCCGCCACTATAACCTAAACTTTGACAAGTCGCACCTCCTAAATCAGTGCCATCGCATTGCTCACCTGCTTCTTTGAGATTATTACCACAAACACTAATTTGAATTGTTACCGAAGTTAAAGAAGTATCAGCTGAAACTAAAAAAGGACTGAAAAGAAGTCCAATCAAAAAAACAATAAACAAAAAGATAGTTATGGATCGGGAAAGATAATACATATCATATTAATTATAGAAAATGATAGAAACTTATAGAAACTGATAGAAACTGATAGAAACTTATGGAAACTTATGGAAACTGATAGAAATTTATAGATTATTTTTTTGTTTATAATTGGCAGTAATGAAATTTTGGAGTTTGATTGATAATTTTTCTGCAATTGTTTTAAATTTTTTATACTTATCTTTGTCTACTTTATTTCTTTCATTTAATAATTCTAACCAATGTTCTTGGCATTCACTTAATGAAGCCCTGGCATTATAAAGAAATTTTATTTTCTCTAAATAATGATATCGACTATAACCTTCAGCGATGTTAGCCCCGACTGAATCAGTTGATTCAATAAATTGATCCCCCATTATTTTCTTTATCTGCCAATCAAGACCTTCATATATCTCCCAACCAACTTTTGATAGCTTTCTGGCCAACTGATAAACTTCTAAATTTTGTAACTTTATATACCTTTTCTCCATAAAATTTCAACTTTCAATAAATTTCAATAAGTTTCAACCAGTTTCAATAAGTTTCAATTAATGTTTTTTTCTTTTTATCATCAAAAATACAGTAGTTAAAACAATGATGATGGCTAAAGGTATTAAAATAAGGATAAAGTAATCGGTAGGAGTTAATGGTACTTTTTTAATGGTTAAAATTAATTTATCTTGATATTTAATTTCATCACCTTTAAAAATTTTAACTTTTGCCCAATATTGACCAGGACCAACTTTAACCGGGAAGCTGGCAGTAATTTCTTTGATCTTAAATGGTTCAACTTTTTCTAAATTTTTTGTTTCACCAGAATAAAAAAGATTTTTTTCAGTTAAATCAAAAATTTCTAAACTCACTTTAGTTGGTGCGCCTAAAACATTGCCTAAATTTTCAACTTTTACCAAAACTTTTATTTTATTAAATAAACTTAATGGCCAATCCTTTAATAAAACTTCAGGGATATTTAATCCCCGAACTTTAAAATTAATAAAAACTTCTTTACTGACAGTTAAATCAACATCAATTCGCGCCCCTAAAACAATTCGCACTTGACCGCCGGTTGGTTTGGTTAAAGGAGTAGTTCTAATTCTGATGATTCCTTTATAATCTTTATATTGAGCATCTTTAGGAACATTAACCACCACAAACATTGGTACCTCTTTTTCGCCTTTGGGTAAAATAAATTCTTTACCTGGTTTAATACTTATCCATTTTTCAATTTCTGGCGCTTCAATTGTTATTTCTGCTTTTAAATCTTCATCTGGATCGCTTCTTGATAAAACAATTTTCTGTTCATAAGAAGAACCGGGTGATAAATAATGATTAAGCACATAAGGTGGGGAAATACCAAAACCAGCCAAGACAATATTGCTTTGCAAAAGAAAAACTAAGCCAACAATTAGAGCAATAAAAAGCTTAAATTTAGACATAATTGAAAAATTTCAATTAGTTTCTACCAGTTTCTATAAATTTCTATTACCACTCACTTGGTTCTCCTTTAACTGCGCCAAAAGTATTGGTACCTGAATAAGTGCCGGGTGGTTGACCCTCTGGGATTTTAATTCGGAAATAAGTATTCTTGGTAGCAGGATTACTATGGTTAGTTGTTTTTGGACAATTAAGTTCTCTTTCTGTGGGGGTGGTCTCCAAAGTATACTCCATATCATCCCATGTCTTTCCACCGGTTAAATCGTATCTTTGCTGAGAAACTGAAATACTGTTTGAACCAGAAGTCATATCTGTACCTGAATATTCAACATCCAAACCAACATTACCAGTAGCGGTAACGGTAGCAATTCTATCAGTATCATTTGCTTGGCCAGGAGCCAAGGTACCATAATTGATGGTATTAGTCACATCTAAAGCTACTAAAGAATTCATTTCTACACCAGTACTAATTTCAGTATTGCCGGATAATGCTTCATCATAAGCAATGACCGTATTTTTCCAGTTTTGATCTGGATATTGAGTGTCGGAATCAGTTGGATCAGCATGATACCAAATAGAAACTGTACAAGTATAATTGGCATCAACATCATTTGAACCAGTACAAGTACCGCTAATTTGAGTACAAGTAATTAGAGCATAGCAATAGTTATCATTTTGCTCATTTGTTTCATTACATCCATCCCAGCCAATACCTGATCGATAGACACTGGTTTTAACAGTTTGGATATCCTGACAACTATTATTGTCTGAAACAGTAGCCGTGACAGTCACATCTTTAGTTGAACTTTCAATTAAGTCAATATCATTACCATTATTTAAAGTGACATTAGAAACAACTGGGGCGACATTGTTAACAGTATAAGAACTATTGGCTCCTTGCTGACCACCACTGGCAGCAAAATTATGCCAATCAATGACATAAACATAAGCATTATAAGTTGTGTCTGGAGTTGGGATTGGAATACTATAAGAGCAGGAAGGATTTGAAGTTGTCCAATCTGAAGCACAAAGTTGAGTACCGGTGCAACCATATGAAGGATTAAAACCGGAAGTGGCGCAAACATAAAGTTTAACTTGATCTTGATAAGTATCATCATCTGAATCAGAAGCAGTGGCTGTCCAGGTCACATTTTCACCAGGATCTTTTGGGCTGTTATTGCTAATGGCGGTAAAACTTGGTCGATGGTTAACTTTAAATGGTGAACCAGAATTACCAGAACCCTGACTGGCTGAAGAGCAAATCTGAGAGTCACAAGCAAAAGCCCACCAGTCATTTGATTGAGCATCAGAATCAGAAGTGGTATAAGAGCAAGAGGCCTCATCTCCAGAAGCAACATAATTTGATTGACACCACCGATTAGAAGCGCCACCATAACAATCAGTGCCACTAACCTGATTTACTTTACAAACCAAAAGTTTCCATTGGTCGCCGTTAGCATCAGTAGCTGTGGCTTTAAAAGTCACAGCATCACCAGCATTGGTTGGACCAGAACCACCAGAAGCACCACCACCCCAAGAAGCAGGATCCTCATGAGGATCAACTGTGAAGCTTGGCGCGACATTACCAACCTCAACTGAAGTTGAGGCAGTATCTGCCTTCACTTTTGAAATTTTCAAATTAAATCTTAAGGCGCTAAAGCTAAAAACTAACCCAAGAACTAAACTCATTACCAGAAACCAAGGGAAAGATTTTTTAACAATTTTCGCCATAATACATTTAAATTCTAAATTCTAAGCACTAAATTCTAAACTAAATTGTTCGACCTTTATATTTTATTAATTAACGACCTTTTGTTAACAAGATATTATTATAGCAAAATTATAACACAAGTAAAAAAAGTTGTCCACAAATAAGATAAATTCTAAGCACTAAGCACTAAATTCTAAACAAATTCTAAGCACTAAATTCTAAATTCTAAGCACTAAATTATTATTTATTGTGATTTTTTGATAATAGAAGCAAAAATTCTCATTAATTCATTTGATTCTTTAATCAGAGATTCTTTATTAGAAATTGTTTTCGGTAATTTATTAACATAATTATTCACTCTTTTTGCAAATTGCAAAGTTCTCTCTTCTAAATCATATCTTTTAGATTCTTGACCCATTGTTTAGATTTAGAATTTAGAATCTTAAGGTTTATATTTATCGTTTAGGATTTAGAATTTAGGATTTAGAATTTTTGAAGTTTATGGCCATGGTAATTCATTTTTTACTGCCTCAAAAGTATTGGTGCCTGAATAGTTTCCCGCTGGTTGAGGAATCGGAATTTCAATTCCCCACCAGATATTTCTTGATTGAGGTTTGTTAGCATCAGTAGTTTTTGGACAATTAAGTTCTGCCTCTTGAGCTGTTTCTGATAAACTTGTCCCATTATCATAAGGTGTGCCAGGAGATAAGGCATATCTTTGTTTATTAACCGGAATGCTATTTCCATTCGAACTCATATTAGTTCCAGAAAGGTTAACATCTAAAGAACAATTGCCAGTAGCGGTAATGGTAGTTATTTTATCCAAAGGATCATTTCTCTCACCTGGGTTTAAATTACCATAATTAATGATTGAAGGAGTAACATCTAAAGCTAATAAAGAAAGAACATCAGGCGCATTTTCCGGAGAATAATTTTCACCGGTTTGACCTTGTGAATCAATTGCTTGAATGAAAGCTCGCCAATATTCTGATTCCCAAGGCGTTCCTTCATCAGTTGGGTCAGCATGATAATACATTGAAATAGTACAAGTTACTGTACAAGAATTCCCTTGGCAATTACTTAATTCACAAGAAGGGTCTTTATAACAATTATTATTATTAAGGGTACAATTTTTACCGCCGGCAACACCGGAACGATAAATTTTACCAGATACAGAAACAATATCTTGATATCCATCAGGATCAGTGACTATTGCTGTGGCAGAAACTGTTACAGTTGAGTTTTCAATTAAAGTAATATTGGTTTGATTATTTAATTGAACATTGCTTACTGTTGGTGGTTGATTTCCTAAACTTTCTTCATTCCACTCAATGGCAAATCTGAAAACAACATAGGTATCACCAGCTGCTTGTTCTTGATACAAAGCCAAACCTTCTCCTGGTTTTAAAATAACCTCATCTTGATAAACAATTAATATTTCATAATCACCATAAGATTGGTTAACCGCCCCAGGAACAGTAACTCCTAAAAGTCTTGAATCAATACTACCGGCAAAAGTAACCGTCGGGTTTGTCGTTCTTACTTCAGCAGTTGAAATTGCGGTTCCAGAATGTTTTTTAGGAATATAATCTGGTAAAATTTGAATTCCGCCAGAAGCAGAAGTTATTCTTCTTATCGTTGCTGGAATATAACCTGGAGAGGTTAAAGTACCTGTTCTATTGGCTCTTATTTCAATTCTTTTAACAACATAATTTTTATTTGATGTTGATGGATTAAATAAAGAGGCATAAACATAACCTGAAGCAGTTGAACCGGTTACTGGTCCAATTGACATTAAATATTCTCCTTGAGAAGATGGAGTGCTTGTTACTTCTTGCCATTCAACCAAAATTTTTACTCTAAAATTAGCATTGCCAGCTGCTTCTTGATATAAAGCAATTCCTTCACCTTCTTGTAAAATTAATTTTTCATCATTTTCAAATAAAAGTTCTTTATAACCAGTAATAGAAGGAGCAGTCGCTCCACCTACTGCTCCTGGAGTAGTAACGCTAACAATTCTTGAATCTGAAGAGCCAGCAAAAGTAACCGTCACCCCTGTTCGCCTGACAACCAAAATTGGATTAGCTGATCCTGTATTTTTTTTAGGAATATTAGCAGCTAAAATTTGAGTTCCACCAGAAGCAGAAGTTATTCTTCTTAAAGTCATTGGAATATATACTGCTGTTGAAACAGTATCAACTCTTATACTTATTCTTTTTATAACCGCAGTTTTTCCAGAGCCAGAAGGATTAAAAAATGAAGCATAAACATAATTAGCAGCAGTTGAACCAGAAATAGGTCCTGGGTCAATAACATATTCATTTTGAGCTGTTGGTGTGGTTTCTGTTTCCTGCCATTCAATTAAAACTTTAATATACTGATCAACATCACCAGTTGCTTCAGTATATAAAGCAATTCCCTCACCTTCTTGCAAAACCAATTTTTCATTATTTCCAAAAACAATTTCTCTATGCCCTATTACCTGACCAACTGCTCCTGGTCCATTAACAGTTAAAAGACGAGAATCAACTGTTCCAGCAAAAGTCACAGTAATAGCCGTACCGCAATCAGAACCACACCACAAAAGAGTCATAGTTGAATCTAAACTTCCGGTATTTTTTTTAGGTATATCTGGAGCAACAATTTGAAGCCCTCCTAAAGCAGAAGTTATTCTCCTCCAAGTAATTGCTTGATAAGTAGCACCAGCATCAGCATCATTTCTTATAACCAATCTTTTAATAACCGCTGTCCTGCCTGATCCTAGAGGATTAAAAAAAGCATAAAAAACTTGATTAGCACTTGCTGCTACTTCAATTCTTGATGATCCCCAGATATATTCATTTTGAGGAGAAGGAGTTTGAGAAGTTGGAATTTCTTGCCATTCAATAATCATTCTTACAAGCTGGTTTGCACTACCGGCAGCATCTGACATTAAAGCAATTCCTTCTCCTGGTTGCAAAATTAATTTTTCATCACTATCATGAAAGTTAATTTGCATAAAGCCATGAGGTTGTCCTGCAGCTCCACAAGGAGTAACGATAGCTAACCTAGCATCATCTCCACCTACCGTCGTCACTGTAACTCCAGCATACCTAAACTCCATAACACTATTTGCACTTCCGGAATGTTTTTTAGGAATATCTGTGGCTGAAATAGCTGTACCTCCAGAAGCTGACAAAATTCTTCTTATAACAATATTGTTAGTATAGACTGCTGTTCCACTACAAGTTTCAGCTCCAAACCAAATTCTTTTAACAATAGCTACTTTTTTAGATCCGGCTGGATTGAAAAAAGAGTTATAAACATAGTTTGTACCTGCTGCATTTGCTACTCTTGGAAAAGCAAATAAAAATTCATTTTGAGGTGTTGGAGTTGTTGTTACTTCTTCCCATTCAAAATAAACTCTAATTCTTTGATCAGTATCACCAGCTGCTTCTTGATAAACTGCCACTCCTTCTCCTGGCTGAATTACTAATTTTTCATCATTTGGACCAAAGGTTATATCTCTTACAGAATAAAAGTGCCCTGCAGCTCCTGGCATTGGTTGACCTAAAATTCTTGAATTAGCAGTTCCTGCAAAAGTTACAGTTGGCCCAGCATAGAGAATTTGAATTACAGAATCAGCCGAATCACTATTTTTCTTTGGAATATCTGGTGCAGGAATTAATGTACCGCCAGAAGCAGCAGTTATTCTTCTTAAGGTTAAATTTACATAGTTGGCAGCTGCAACTGCATTTGCTCTTATGGCAATCCTTTTAATTAAAGCTGTTTTTCCTGATCCGGATGGATTAAAAAAAGCAACATAGACATAATTTGCTGTTGCTGTTCCTGCTACTGGTCCAACATCAATATGATATTCTAATTCATTTGGATCTAGGGCTGCCTCAATCTCTCTTTTTTGAGAAAAATTATCAAAAATAGGAAAATTGGAAAAGAAAAAGGTTCCCAAAAGAAAAATGATTAAAAATGTTTTAATTAACTTATTCATTTTCCCAATTAACTGAAAATCCAAGATCGCTTAATTTTTCCTTTGTTAAAAATTGATCTAAATTAAATTTTTGGCGAAAATTTTCTAAAACTTCAGAATTTCCATCAGAAAAAACTTCACCAGTTTCTGGACTAAAAAAGTAAAAATTAAAGTTATCAACTATCACCGTCCAGGGAATTTCAGGAAAATTTATTCTTGCTCTTTCACCCTTACTTGGATCAAATTTTGGTAAATTTTTCTGATAATATTTTTCATTAATTAAATCGAAAGCAAAAACTTTATCCTTATCTTTACTTAACCAAAAGATAAAATTATCCTTTAAAGCAATTGGAAAATCGCTTGCGGAAGAAAATTCTTGAAATCCAATTTTCTTTATTTTTTTATTTATCAAATTAAAAATTAAAACCTCGCTTCCACTTTCTTTTTCTAATTTCATAACTACTAAATTTGAAAAATTACTTTTTACTTCTTTAATTTTTTCAAAAGAAATATTTTCTATACTACTCTCCCAGCTATTTTTTTCTTGATAATCAACTTCTAACCAAACCGCATCCAAGTACACTAAACCACACGAAACTAAACTAAATCTAATTCTTAAATTTTCTAAATTCTGCCAAGAATTAAAAATTGGTAAAGCATAAAGAAAATAACCGCCATTTAAAGCATTGGAAATTTCATTAGTTAAATCAATTTCTGCCAAATTTTGCCAATTTCCTTTATATTGATATTTGATAACAAGTTTAGAGTTAGTGTTATTTGGTGGGTTATTCTTACCAGCTAAAGAAAGGCGCAATTGGACATTATTGATCTGAGTTTCTTCCATATTTTTAGGAAGAGAAAAATTAAAAACTTCTAAAACTTTTTCTGGTTCTGTCTTTGGTTCTTCTGGTGCTGGTTGTTCTGAAATATTCACTTCTTCTGCTTTCGCTATTTTTTCTTGAAATAAATTTTTAACCTTACCCCAAATTAATCCCGTTAATTGTTTAGCATCTGTCTTGTGATTTATTTTTATATCTGTTTCGCAATCCAAAAATGGGTAGGCTGAATTCTCGGTATTAAATTCCTCAAAATTTGCATTTTCCCCTAAATCTTGAGAAAAAATCGCCTCTGGATTCTGCCAACCTAAATTAATATAAGCGGTCGGAAAAATTTTAATTTCTTTCTGATTTACCTCTTCTCCTTTAACTGGTAAAAAACACAACCCAACCACCATCACTAATAAGGTGACAGTCACCTTTCTTAGGGGTGATAAAACTCGCATTAATAAAGGGTTATAAGTCATTTTTTTAAATTTGGCAAAATTTTGATTAAAATTTAGATAAACCATTTGTTTCTTTTTGGGAATTGCCCTTTTGTTTAATTTTTAAAATTTTTTTCACAAGAGTATCACATTTTTTAAATTTTCTTTTTATCCCTAAATACAAGGTAAAAAGAATTCCTAAGGCGCAAATTAAAACAATGATCAATAACCAAATTATTTCTGGCGGAATTATCCAGAAAAGAAATCTTAAACCACTTTTCTTTATCATTATTTCAACTGTTTTTGAAGGAAGACTTTCTTCATCAGCGATTACTGCTGTCGCATAACCAGAATATTTTCCTGGTAAAAGTAGTTGATGAACAACTATCCTCCATTCGCCATTTTCTTTTACTTCAGTTTCATAAATATTTGTTTTACCAAAATTATTAACTAGATAAAATTTTATTTTTGTTCCAGCAATCCCATTTCCTTTGATAATTAAAGAGCCAATTGTTTCACCAACTAAAAGTTCTTTTGTCCAGTAAGCAATTTGAGGGATAGGAATTGGCGAGATATTTATTAAAATTTTATCTTCAATAAAATTTCCTGCCTTGTCGAAAGCGGAAACATTGATGGCAATTTTACCCGATTTTTGTTTTGGCAATTGAAAATAATTTTCTTTTGTTTCAAAAATTTCTTTCTCGTTAATTTTGATAGTAAAGTGATCAATTCCTGAAAGATCATCTTTTGCACTAAAACGAATAGTTGGTGATGGATTAAAGGTTATTTCCCCTTCATCGCAAGAAATTTTTAAATCAGTTGGTGGCGTTGAATCAATCTGAATTCTAAAATGATTTGTTTTTTGCCAGCCATCTTTTGTTTTTGCTTTAAGATGAAAATACCAAATTCCATCAGAGACATTTAGATAAGCAGTTGAAGTTGATAACCCTTCACCATAATTATCAGGAATTGTCTCTGGTTTTTGATCAAGAAGATAACTGTAATCAATAATTCCTGGTTGCCAGTCCCAACCCAAAATTATATTTTTTCCCTGATACCACTTATTTTCATCAGGATGAGTTGAGGAAAAAATTCTAACTTTTATTTCTCCTTCTAGTGGTGGTGGCTGAGTTGGTTGTGGTAAACCTGATTTATAAAGATCAAAATTGGCTGAATCTGTTGAAGATAAAATATTTGTTCCAAAACCATCATTAGCTAAAACTTGAGCTTGAGAAACTTTAATCCAGGCAGAACCAACTTTTTTTGCTTTAAAATTAATAATTATAATTCTACCAATGCCAGTAAAACCAGGATTAGGAATACCACCAGAAAAATAAATTGTTCCATCAGAATTAGAAAAACTTGGTTCATTAAACCATAAATTAATAATTGAGCCTGATTTTGAAAAACCTATGGCTTCTAAAGTCTCATTTGAAAAAGATAAATTTGCCTCAACTAAATTTATTGGATTATCACCAGTATTAACAGCAAATCGAACTGAAATTATTTGACCAACTTCAAAAGAACCACTTTTTGGTAAAAAATAAAGCCTAGCTGAAGGGGTTGCTTGGGCTTTAATTTTCAATGGTAAAAAGAAAAAAAGTAGAAAAATTGACAAAAGGATTATTTTTTTAAAGTCTTTTTTCATATCCTCCATCTATTATATAATTTTTTTAAATTATGGTAAATAGTTTAAAGGATTTACCGGGATTCCATCTTTTCTTATTTCAAAATGAAGATGGGGACCAGTTGAAAATCTACCCGCTCCAGGTGTTCCTGGGATCCCACCTGTTCTTCCAATAATTTCCCCTCTTTTCACATATTGACCTTCTTCAACATAAATTTCAGAAACATGACCATAGACAGTTGAAAAACCATTGGGATGAATCAACATAATATAAGAATAACCCATTCCACCATATTTTGCTCTGCCAACATAACCTGAAGCTGAAGCACGAATTGGTGTTTTATAATCCGCTCTAATATCAATTCCTGAATGTTCACCCAACCATTTTTTAAATGGATAATCTGGATCATGGAAAGTAGCAGTAATTCCTTCATTTGGTACCGGCCAGGAAAAAACAACAACCCCTAAGGCTTCAAGTTCTTGCCATTGTTTTTCTTTTTCTTCTGCTAATTTCTTTCTGATTTCTTTTTCCAATCGAGAAATTTCTCTTTCCGCTTCTTGCATTTCTGCTCTTGCCTGAGCTAAAAGTGTCTGAAATTTCCATTCCGCTCCCTGGGTTTCTTTTAGTAAATATGCCTTCATCCTTCTATCTTCTTCTAATTCATTTTTTTTAGAAGATAATTCTCTTTTCAATTTCTCAAGTTCTGTCTTTTTCTCTTTTAATTCCCTTTCTTCATTTTCTAATCCCCTTTTTAATTCTTCTGTTTCTTTTAAAATGCCTTGGAGTTGATCTTGAATTTTTAAATTTGTTTGAATCAGGCTAAAATAGTCAGAAAGATAGTTACTTGAAAAAACAATATGGAAATAGTTTTTATTGTCGGATTGATAGATTTTTTTGATAAATTTTTTAATTTTTTCCTTAAGATCGCTTATTTCTAAATTTTTATTTTTTATTTGTTTTTGAATTTGTTCAATTTCTAACCCAACTTTTTTAATCTCTTTTTCCTTTTTTGCAATCTCAATTTTTGTTTTATTAATTTTGTTGTCAAGAATACTGATTTCGTTTTTAAGAGTAGTTGCCTCCTTTCTTTTAATCCTTATATTTTCTTCATAAATCTTAATTTGCCTTTCTAGCTCTTTAATTTGATCTTGATATTCCTTAATTTTTTGTTTTAAATCGTCAACTTGAGAAAAAGTTATTAGAGGAAAAATTAAAGATAGAAAAAGAAAAATAAAAAAGATTTTTTTTCTTCTATTTCTCATAGCTTAATAATTTAATTGCCTCCTCTATTCTTTTTAAAGTTTTTTCTTTTCCTAAAATTTCAGCAATTTCATTGGGTGGTGGAGAAGCAGTTTTCCCTGATAAAGCAACACGGAAAGGCCAAAAAACTTCACCGGTTCCATAATCTTTTGCTAATTCCTTAAGAAGATCAAAAATTTTTTCTCTTTTAAACATTTCTTTTGGTAACTCTTTAAGTTTTTGTTTAACCAAATTTAGAATATTAATTACTTTATCTTTTTCCATTCCTTTCCAAAATAAAATTTTTGGGTCATAATCTAATTTTTCTTCAAAAAAGAAATCAGCCAATTCTTTTAAATCAGTTAACTTTTTCATTCTTATTTGTTCGAGAGCAACAATTTTTTTAAGCCAATCAAGATCAATAATTTCTTTTGTTTTTCTAATTTGAAACCTTGGCATTTTAGCTTTTGATTTTAAAGATTTTATCAATCCTGATTGAATTAAATAAGGAATACATCTTACTGCTAATTCATCAATTTTCATTTTTCTAATATAATATCCATTCATCCAATCCAATTTTTCTAAATTAAAAACCGCTCCTGATCTTTGAACTTTTTCTAATGAAAATTCTTTAATCAACTCTTCTAAAGAGAAAATTTCTTGATCGGTATCCGGATTCCAACCAAGTAAAGCAACAAAATTTAAAATTGCTTCTGGTAAATAACCTTTTTCTAAATAACTTTCAACTGCTACATCAGACTTTCTTTTTGAGAGCTTGCTTCTGTCAGGATTTAATATTAAAGGTAAGTGAGCAAATTCTGGAATTTTCCAATTGAAAGCTCTATAAATAAGAAGATGTTTTGGCACTGAAGGAAGCCATTCTTCGCCCCTGATAACATGAGTAATTCTCATTAAATGATCATCAACAACAACTGCTAAATGATATGTTGGATAACCATCAGATTTTAAAAGGACTTGATCGTCAATATTTTTGAAATCAAATTTTATTTTGCCACGAATTAAATCATTGAATTCAATAGATCCTTCATCTGGAACTTTCAATCGAATAACATGAGGTAAACCTTTTAACAATCTTTTTTTTATTTCGCTTTTGGTTAATTTTCTACATCTTCCATCATACATCGGCGGTAATTTTTTTGCTCTCTGTTCTTTTCTCATTTTTTCAAGATCTTCTTTTGAACAAAAACAATAATAAGCCAAATGCTTTTCAACCAATTTTTTAGCAAATTTCTGATAAATTTCTAATCTTTGAGATTGAATGTAGGGCCCATATTTTCCTTTTTGTTTAATTTCAATTTTACCTTTTTTCAAAGTAAGATATACTCCTTCATCCCAATTAAGATTAAATTTTTGAAGAATTTGAATTAGATTTTCTGTTGCTCCCTCAACTTTTCTTTTTATGTCAGTATCTTCAATTCTTAAAATAAATTTTCCTTTATATTTTTTAGCAAATAAAAAATTGTATAAAGCAGTTCTTAAACCTCCAATGTGTAAAAATCCAGTTGGACTTGGAGCAAAACGAACCCTGATCATATTTTTACATTCTTTTAATTACTTCAATTCCTAAAATATTTAATCCCTTTTTTAAAACATAAGCAACCGATTTAATTAAAGCAATTCTTGCTAAACGAAGATTTTCTTCTGCGGTTAAAACTGGATGTTGATGATAAAAAGTATTAAAAGCTTGGGCTAATTCTAAAAGATAATTTGCTAAAAGAGATGGATTGTAAGAGAAAGTTGCCTTTTTTAAAATCTCTTCAAAATCAAAGAGTAGTTTTAAAATTCTAATTTCTTCTTTTTCATCTAAAAGTGAAAAATTTATTGAACCAAGATTTAATTTTTTAATCCCTGATTTTTTTAAAATTCCATAAATTCTCGCGTAGGTATAAAGAAGATAAGGACCTGTTGCTCCTTCAAAAGAAATTTCTTTATCTGGATCATAATAAATATTTTCCTTTGGATGAAATCTAAGAAAGAAAAATTTAAGAGAAGCAAGAGCGATTTTTTCAGCCCTTTCTTTTAAATCTTTTGGAGAAATATCCTTTTCTCTTTTTAAAATTTCTTCTTTAGCAATTCTTTTAACCTCTTGAAGTAAATCATCTATTTCAATCACTGTTCCCTCTCTTGATTTCATTCTTCCTGAAGGAAGAAAAACTAAACCATAGGAAAGATGATAGCAATTCTTTACCCAATCAAAACCGAATATTTCTAAAACTTTAAATAAAACTTTAAAATGATGTTCCTGCTCTGAACCAACAACATAAATTGATAGATCTGGTTTATATTCATCATATTTTAACTTTGCTAAACCCAAATCTTGAGTAATATAAACACTTGTTCCATCAGCTCTGATTAAAACCTTTTTTCCTAAATTATAATTTGAAAGGTCAATTTCAATTGCTCCATCTTCTCGTTTATAGCATAAATTTTTATTGAGTGCCTCTAAAACTATTTTTTTTCCTATTTTATATGTTTCGCTTTCATAATACCACTTATCAAATTCTATTCCTAAACTTTTATAAGTTTGGTAAAATCCTTCCATTGCCCAAGCATTCATTTTTTGCCAAAGTTTTAAAGTTTCTTGATCACCATCTTCCCATTTTTTTAAAAGAGCTCTGGCCTCATCTAAAAGGCTGGGGGTTTCTTTAACCTTTTCCTCAAAAAGGGTATAAAATTTTCCGACAAAATGATCTGGTTTTATTTTTTCATCTTCAGGGGTTTTTCCTTCACCCCATTTCTGATAGGCAAGCATTGATTTAGCAATGTGAATTCCTCGATCATTAATTAAATTTGCTCTTATTACTCTATAACCAAAATTTTTAAATAAATTTGCTAAAGATGCTCCTAAAAAATTGTTTCTCATATGACCTAAATGCTGAGGTTTGTTAGTGTTTGGTGAAGAAAATTCTATTAAAATTGTTTTATTTTCACCAAGATTCAAAGAGGCAAATTTTTCTTTCTTTTTTAATATCTCTTTTAAAGTTGTCGAAAAAATTTTTTCTTTATTTAAAAAGAAGTTTAAGTATGGTCCAAAATTTTTTATCTCTTTAATTATCTCATTTGGTTTAATTTCCTCGGCTAAAATTTTTGAAACATCTTCTGGTTTTTTTTCAACTAATTTAGCCAATTTAAAACATTCCCAACCTAAATCTCCAAATTTTTCGTCCGGTGTTCTTTCAAGTTCAAAATTTAAATTTTCTAAAAATTGATGACCGAATTTTTTCTCAACTGCTGATTTAATTTTTTTAACAATTTTTTCTTTTATCTTTCCAACATCCATAATTTATAAAGTTAAAATTAAAATAATTGCTGTTGCTAAAAAGACATTAATTAGCAAAGAAAAAACTGTTAAAAAATAAACAAGAAGCTTTCTTTCTGAGAAAAAATTTATTAAAATAAAATTGATAATAAAAAAAATCGTTCCAAAAAATGGCATTTCAAAAAGATAAATTTTTTTATCAATTCTATCAATACCAGTTAAAACTGAATAATGAATAACTGTTGTTTCCTTTAAATTTTTGTAGTTTAAAAAGGTAAAAAACCAAAGGAAAAGGTTAATTAAAAAGGCAAAAACAAGGATAAAAACTAAAAATTTTTCTCGCCAGAATGGTTTTTTTGAAATTTCCTTTATTGTTTTTAAAATTATCAATTCTTCCATAAAATTAATTTTATCAATTTCTTTTTACTTTAGCAAGGCCTTTGACATTTTTTAAAAAAATCTTATAATTTAACGATATGGCTCACAAAAAAGCAGGAACATCAACATCTTTGGGTAGAGACTCAATCGCTAAAAGATTGGGGGTAAAGCTATTTGCTGGCCAAATTGCTAAACCTGGTTCAATTATCGTTAGACAAAGAGGTACTCATTTTCGGCCTGGAAAAAATGTGAGAAGAGGGAAAGATGATACTTTATATGCAATTAAAGAAGGAAAGGTTGAATTTGTTTGGAAAAAGGTTCCAACTTTTACTGGAAAATTAAAGAAGACATGTTTTGTTAATGTCATTCCCGAAGATGAGATTAGTTTGAAAAAAAAGAAATAAGGATATGAATAAACTAATAGTTATTGTTGGACCAACTGCTTCAGGAAAAACAGAATTAGCCACTAAATTGGCTAATTTTTTTTCTGGTGAAATTGTTTCTGCTGATTCAAGACAAATTTATGAAGGAATGGATATCGGAACGAATAAAATAAAAGGGAAGAAGATAAAAAAAGGGAAAGAGACAGTGATTATTTATAAAGGAATTCCTCATTATCTAATTGATATTTTAAAACCTAATCAAGAATTTACCGTCGCTCAATTTAAAATAAGGGCAATAAAAATTATTAAAGATATTCAAAAAAGAAAAAAGATTCCATTTCTTGTTGGTGGAACCGGTCTTTATATTAAAGCAGTTGTTGATAATTTAAAAATACCAAAAGTAAAACCAGATAAAAAATTAAGAAAAAAATTAGAAAAAGAAATTGAAAAAAGAGGTTTAAATTGGGCCTGGAAAAAATTGTTAAAACTTGATCCTGAAGCAAAAGAATTTGTCCAAAAAGATAATCCAAGAAGAATTATTCGAGCTTTAGAGGTTTGTTTAAAAACTAAAAAGAAATTTTCTGAATTAAGAAAAGTTGGAAAGCCACTTTTTGATACTTTACAGCTTGGAATAAAAATTAGTCGAAAAAGCCTTTATAAAAGAATCAATCAAAGAGTTGAAAAAATGATTAAAGCTGGATTAATTGATGAAGTAAAAAATCTTTTAAAAAAGTACCCGCCGACTCTTCCTTCATTAACTGGTATTGGATACAAAGAAATTATTTCCTATCTTAATGGAAAAATATCTTTAAAAGAAGCAATTGAAGAAATTAAAAAAAATACTCGACGTTTTGCTCGTCGGCAAATAACCTGGTTTAAAAAAGATAAAAGAATTTATTGGATAAAAAATTATCAAGAAGCAAAAAAAATTATCAAAAATTTCCTCTCTTCGTAAAGAAACTTCATTTTTAAAATAGCCCCAGGGGGAGTCGAACCCCCCTTTGATGGCTGAGAACCATCCGTCCTAGCCGATAGACGATGGGGCCGATTTGACAAATTTTATTTTAATAGAAAATTCTTCTTTTGTCAAATAAAAAAGAAACTTATTAAATAAATTTTTTGGTGAAATTTATGGTTTATCTTCCCAGTCTTTTTCTTGTCTAACTAATAAATCCTTTGCTTTTTCTGGTTCAGCCATTATTTCTTTGACAATTTTTTCCATCCTCATTCCTTGTGAACCTTTAACTAAAATAATATCGCCATAAATTATTTTCTCCTTAAGAAATTTGCTTGCTTCCTTTAAATTTTTAAATTGAAAAATTAAATCTTCTGGAAAACCACTTTCTTTTGCTCCTAAAGCAATTTTTTCCGCTAAATCACCAACAGTAATTAAAAGATTAAAGTTAAATTGGCTAAATTTTTTACCAATTTCAAAATGAATTTTTTCTGAATCTTTACCAAGTTCTAACATATCAGATAAAACAACAATTTTTCTTCGACCAGGAAGAGTTAAAATTTCTTCCAATGTTTTGAAAGCAGAAATTACTGCTTCAGGTGAAGAATTATATGTATCGTCAATAATTAAGCTTTCTTTTATCCCATTAATAAGATTCATTCTTCCTGGGGGTGGTTTAAATTCTTTCAAAATTTCTGAAATTTCAACTAAATTTAATCCAAAATGAGATCCGATGGCTATGGCAGGTAAAAAAGAATAAACGTGGTGTTTAGCAAAAACTTTTGGTAGAAAGAATGGAACAACATTTCCTTGATAACTTAATTTAAAAGTTAAACCGTTAAGATTTAACCTTCCTTTATTGTCTATCTCCTGATTAATTTTTGCTTCAACAACTCTTAAATCTGCCCTTTTAGAAAATCCATAAAACAAAACTTTTGCTTTTATTTTATCTTTTATTTCCCTAATTTTTTTATAATCAGCATTTAAAATTGCTAAACCATCTGGTGGTAAACAGGTAACAATTTTTTCTTTTTCTTTGGCAATATTTTCAATTGTTTTAAATTTTTCTAAATGGACTGGAGCAATAGCAGTTAAAACGCCAATTTTTGGCGGAGCAATTTTTGTTAAATACTCTATATCTTTTGGTTTATCAGCCGCCATTTCCAAAACTAAAATTTTTGGGAATCTAATTGGGAAAATAATTCCAAAAATACCCTTTAGAAAAACTTTAAGCCAGCCAAGAAATGATTTACCTGGACTTTTTTCACCAATAATTGTCAGGGGTAAACCTATTTCATTATTATAGTTTTTATATGAAGCCCGAATAAAAAATTTTTCTTTTAGAACTAAAGCAATTGCCTCTTTAGTTGATGTTTTGCCAACTGAACCAGTAATCCCAATAATAAAGGGTTTATATTTTTTAACAATTAATCTCGCTAAAAAAAACAAAATTTTTTCAATTATTTTTCTCATTTTATTTAGTTTCAGTTGGTGGAATATTTAAATATTTAAGAATAAATTCTGCTAATTTACCAAAAACAGGGGCTGCTGTTCGATCACTAAATTTTGCCTTTGGACTATCTAATTTCACTAAAGCAACAAATTTTGGATCTTGAGCTGGGGCAAAACCAATAAATGAATGGGTTGTTTCTTGAGAGTAACCCTTTATATCTACATAAGGAATTTCTGCTGTTCCTGTTTTACCAGCGACAAGATAACCTTCAACTTTAGCTCTTTTTCCCCAACCATTTTCAACAACAGAGATGAGTAAATCTTTTAAAATTTCTGCTGTTTTTTGTGAAATAACTTGGCGAACCTCAACTGGCTCATTTGAAAAAGAAAAATCTTCGGAAATAATTTTTTTAACAATGTATGGTTTCATTAATTTTCCATTATTAGCAATGGCAGCAAAACTCATGACCATTTGAATTGGTGTCACTGCTATTCCTTGACCAAAAGAAGCGGTAGCTAAATAAATTTCTTTATCTTCATAAAGATTTTTCACATTACTTTTTACTTCCCCAATTAAATCAATTCCTGTCTTTTCTTCAAAACCAAATTTTTTTACATATTCTCTAAATTTTTTAATTCCTACTTTTTGAGCAACAAAAATGGCCCCAGTATTAATAGATTTTTCCAAAACTTCCCTCATTGTTCTTTTTCCATAAACTTTATTGCCGGCATTTTTTATTATATGATTACCAATTTTAACAAAACCCTTATCTTCATAAGTTGTTTCTGGAGTAATTTTCCCCTCTTCTAAACCAGCAGCAAAAGTAATCACTTTAAAAACTGAACCCGGTTCATAAATCGAAGAGATTGCTTTATTATTAAAAACTTCAACATTAAACTTTGAATATTGATTTGGATCAAAATCTGGCCAGTTGTAAAGAGCCAAAATTTGTCCAGTCTTTGGTTCAACGACAATTATTGTCCCAGATTTTGCTTCATATTTTTTAATCGCTTCCTCTAAAATTTGACATGATTTTATTTGAATAGCCCTATCAATTGTTAAAACAAGATCCGCCCCATTTTTTGGCCTTTTAAAAAAATTTTTCGCTGTGGTAATAATGATCCCACCAACTGTTTTTTCTCCTTTAATTAGACCACTTTTTCCGGAAAGGAAGCTTTCATAATATTCCTCAATTCCATATCTCCCCTCTCTTTTTTCATTTTTAAAACCAAAAAAACCTAATAAATGAGAAAAACATCTTCCTTCAGGATAAAATCTTTTATTTTCTTTTTCAAAATCAATACCAACTAATTTCTTTTCTTTAATTTTTTCAACTTTTTCTCTCGGAACATCCTTTTTTATGACTTCATACCAGTCATTTTTTTTGGAAATTTTTTCATATATCTCTTTAAATTCTTTATTTTCTAAATTAGGATTAATTTCTAAAATCTCTGCTATTTCTTTCGCTGTTTTTAAAGGATCTGAAATATGAGCTGGGACAGCATAAAGAGTATAGGAAAAATCGTTAACCGCTAAAGGAATTTTTTTCCCATCTTCCTCGATAAAAATTTCCCCCCTTTTTGGTAGTTCTTCTTCCTCAAAAGTTCTTAATTCTTCAGCTAAAATTTGATATTTTTTAAAATCAATAATTTGGAGTTTGGCTAATCTGGCAATAATTATTATTAACAAAATAAAAAAGACAATTTCTAAAAAAGCAATTGCTTTTAAATTGCTTTTCTTTCTTCTAATGATCATATTTTCCCTTTATTATTTTTTAGTTAAAGCCATTGAACTTATATTTTTAATATACTCTACCTTTTCTGTTTTGACTAAACCAAAAAGATCAAGATAATTTTGAATATTGTTAAGTGATTCAAGTTTAAGCTTGTTCAACTCTAAACTTTTATTAATCTCCTCTAATTTTTCTTTCTTTTCTTTTAATTCTTTTAATTTAAAACTAAAAACTATAAGCTGATTCACTTCAAAAAGATAAATTAAAAGAGAGACAAAAACAAGAATTGTTAAAGCTACATTCAAGACAAAATGATTTTTTAAAACTTTAATCACGCCATTTTTCGGATAATAAATCGATTTAGAACTAAGAGTAAGATTTTTAGTATAAGGAGACATATTAGTTATAAATTTAAGTTATTTTGATTCCTGCCCTAAGTTTTGCTGAACGAGATCTTGGATTATTTTTTATTTCTTTTAAACTTGGTCTGATTGGTTTTTTTGTTAAATTTTTCAAAATTTCTTTTTTCTCTTGGAAAAATTTTTTAACAATTCTATCTTCTAAAGAGTGATAAGAAATGATAACTAATCTTCCACCCGTTTTTAAAACTTCCAATGTCTGAGGTAAGACTTCTTTTAAATTTTCTAATTCATTATTGACAGCAATTCTTAATGCCTGAAATGTTTTAGTGGCTGGATGAATTTTTCTTTTTTGATACCAAATTGGTACAGCTTCTTTAATAATTTCTACCAGATCAAAGGTTGTTTTAATTAATTTATTTTTCCTTCTTTTTACAATTTCTTCAGCAATTTTTTTTGAAAATTTTTCCTCACCGTATTCTTTTAATATCCTTTCAATCTCTTTTTTTGGCCACTTATTAACAATCTCAAAGGCGGTTAAATCACCCTCATTATATCTCATATCCAAAATCTCATTTTTTCTAAAGCTAAATCCCCTTTCACTTTTTTCTAAAAGATCTGAAGAAAGCCCTAAATCAATAAGAATTCCCGAAACGTCTTTAAATTTATATTTTTCAACGATCTTTTTTAGATTTTTGAAATTATCATTAACCAAAATTAATCTTTTTTTAATTTCTGAATTTTGAACTTTTAATTTGAGCTCTTCTATTGCTTTTTTATACCAATCGATACCAAGAACCATTCCATGAGGTGAAATTTTTTCTAAAATTGGGAAGGTATGTCCCCCGCCACCAATTGTACAATCAATAAAGTTTTGATTTTGTTCTGGGGAAAGATATTTTATAACTTCTTTTAAAAGAACCGGTTTATGAATTGCCATAAATATTAAACCTTTAATTCGCCTAATGTTTCAGCAATATCTCTACTCTCTTTTTCAGATTGCCTTTTATATTCTTCCCATTCTTTTTCATCCCAAATTTCTAATCGATTATATAAACCAGCAATCACAACATTTTTTTTAATTTTGGCATATTTTCTTAAATAATCCGGTAAAGTAATCCTTCCTTGACGATCAAGTTTTAAATCCATGGCCCCTGCCAACATTAATCTTAAAAATGCCCTTGTTTTAGATTGACTGATCGGAAGATTGGAAAGTTTTAAAGCTAATTTTTCCCATTCATCTTTTGGGTATAAAAAAAGGCAGTTATCAATACCTCGGGTGACAACCACCCCCTTTTTTAGATTCAAACGAAATTTTGGCGGAATAGCCAATCTCCATTTTTCATCTATCTTATAATGGTATTCACCGATGAACATAAATTTATGAAGTTATCCACAAAACCCTTAACTTATCCCCACATTTATCCACAATTTTCCACTACATTTAAACTTTATACCATTTTCCCCCACAAGTCAAATTTAAACTGTGGATAACTTTAAAATAAAAAAACCGATTTTAATTAAAAATCGGATTTTATTCTTAAAAATTTTTGAAGCTATTAACTTTTCTTAAAAGTAATGTTTGGCTCTTTATAATATTCTGGCAAAATTATTCTTTTTTTCAGTCTTTTTTTACCCTTTTCAAATATTTTTAAAATAATATCTTTTAAACTGGTTTGAGCAGAGATTTCAATTTCATCTTTCTTTACTATTCCTAATGGAATATCCATAAATTTTCCCCAGACATTTGAAATTGTTAAAACTTTTCTTGTTTCTGAAAAAGTTAATGAATCTAAAAAAAGAATTATCCCTTTTATCTTTTTTGCTTCTATCTTAATTTTTTTAAAAAAATTTGCTATATTTTTTAAAAGGTCACTTTTTTCTTTAAAAGTTAAAATTGTCATTTTATTTCTTTTGACAATCGCTAAAAAATTTGGTAAGATTGCTTTGTTAATAATTAAATACATGGTTGGCATTTCAAAAATTTGTTTTTCTAATCCTAAAGAGACAAATTATTTTGTTAAATGTTTACATTCCTTCCCTTCAGTCAGTAAGAAAAAGACGATGGGCGAACTTCTTTTTATTATTGAAATAAAGGTTAATAAAGAGAAAAATGAGACAATCAACTTAGCTGAAGAGATATCAGAAATCATCATTAACGGGATGAGAACTAATTATTATAGCCAACAAATAGAAAAAGATGAAGAGGTGGAACAAATATTTGAAGAATCTTTACAGAAATTAAACAGGTTGCTTTATCAGGAAAGCATGAGTTCAAAGAATTTTGAAAACCTTCTTAAAGGTTTAAGTGCGGTAATTGTTCTTGTCTTTCAAGATAAAATTTATTTTTCTTCGGTTGGCTCAATTAAAGTTTTCATTTTGAAAAAAAATAAAATTGTCGATCTTGTCAAAGAAGAAATAAGTTTTTCACTTTCTAAAGTTTTCTCACAAATCATTAGTGGAGTCTTAGAAAAGAAAGATGTTTTATTTTTCTCAACAGCTAATTTTTTAGATTATTTTGTCTTTGAAAAATTAAAAAATATTGTATTTAAACACTCATCTTCTGAAATTGAAGAAAAACTTAAAGAGTCTTTAGAAAACTTTAAAGATAAAATTAGTCTTTGCGCTTTCACTCTTAAAGAAGAAGTAAAAGTTTCTCCGATGAAAATAAAAGTTATTCCAGAAGAAAAAGTTGAAGAGGTCTCAATTAAAATGACAACACCAGTTGAAATTGAAAAATTTGAAAAAGAGGAAATTGAGAAAAAAGAAGAAAAAATTGAAAAATTAGAAAAGGAAGAAATTAAACCAGCAAAAGAAGTATTAGTAAAAAAGGAAGAGAAGAAAGAAATTACTCCTTTAAAAATAAAATTGCCAAAGATAAAAATCAAATCTTTTATTGCTCTTGTTTTAATTCTTCTTTTAATTGGTCTATTTAGCTTAAGAGAAAAATCAAGGGAAAATGAATTTTTAAAATTTTTCCTTTCTTTAGAGAAAATTCAAGAAAAAATAGCTATTTTAAAGGCTTCTGAAAAACTGGAAAAAGAGAAGGTTTTATCTTTAGCTAAAGAAGCTGAGGCAGAAATTGATTTATTTAAGGCAAAAAATAGGGTAGAAAAGGAAATTTTGCAAAGGATTAAAAATGATTTAAAAAATGAATTAGATAAAGCTTTTAAAATTCAAAGAATTAAAAGTCCAAAATTGATCTTTGATCTTTCATTTTACTCAAGAAATTTTGTAAAAATAGGGAATTTTCTTTTTTCTTTAGATAAGGATGGAAAAATTTATCAAATAGATTTAAAAAATAACAAAATTTTAGAAATAGGAAAAATTGATCCGGGAAATAAAAAAATTGTTGGCTTTGATTCAGAAAACTTAATTTTCTACGACAGTAAAAATTTATTAATTTTTAACTTAAAAGAAAAAAAGGCCTTGCCGATAAAAATAGAAACATCAGTTAAAAATTTTATAATTAACGATTTAAAAGTTTACGATAAGAAAGTCTATATCCTTAATTTAGAGGAAAATCAAATTTTAAAATATCTGGTTAAAGATTCAAATTTGGTTAGTGAAACCAAATGGTTTAAAGAAAAAATTGAATTTAAAAATGTAGTTTCTTTCGCGATCGATGGTTCAATTTATCTTCTTAAAGAAAATGGTGAAGTTATCAAATTTTATCTTGGGAAAAAACAAGCATTTAATCTTGAAAAAGTTTACCCATCTTTTGAAAAGGTAGAAAAAATTTTAACGGAAAGAGAAATGAAAAATATTTATCTTTTTGAACCAAAAAATAAAAGGATAATTATTTTTGATAAGGATGGAAAAATAAAAAAACAAATTATTTTAGAAAATATTAAATCGCTATTAGATTTTGTTGTTAGTGAAAACGAGAAAGAAATCTTTATTCTTGATGGATCAAAAATTTATAAAGTAGAGTTATAATTCAAAAATCTTTTTAATAACTTTTCAACTATTTTTGGACTCGCCTTTCCTTTAGTTGATTTCATCACCTGACCAATTAAATAATTAATGGCGGTCTTTTTTCCTTTTTTATAATCTGAAACCACTTCCGGATAATTTTCTAAAACAAGAGAAATTATTTCTTTTAATTTTTCTTCATCAGTTATTTCTTCAATTTCTTCTTGGGAAATAATTTCTTCTACTGATTTTTTTGTCTGATAAATTTTTTCTAAAATATTATAAGCAATTTTAGATGACTGAATTTTTCTTTCAATCAAAAAAAGGGAAAGAAAAGAGGCAAAATTTTCCGGAGTTATTCTTTCTAAAAAGTTTCCACCAAATTTTGTTTGAAGTCCAAAAACTTTACTCATCCAATCCCCTACTTTTTTAGCCAATATTTTCTTTCCTTTTTCTTTTTCCTCCTCTTCTAACACCTCATTTAACTTTTTTTCAAGAATTTCCATCACTTTTTCAACAAATTCTGAATTTTCTTTTTTTTCCGTTAGAATTTTAGCATAAAGTGGTGAAAATTTATATTTTTCAATAAATTTTTTTCTTTTTTCAAAAGGAAGCTCTGGTAAAGATTTTTTAATCTCCTCTATCTCTAAATCATTTATTTCAAAAATTGGTAAATCTGGTTCGGGAAAATATCGATAATCTTCTGCTTCTTCTTTGATTCTTTGCTCAATTGTTTTCTGTTTTTTTTCGTCCCAACCCCTTGTTTCTTGAATTATTTTTTTCCCTTCTTTTAGGATTTTTTCCTGTCTTTTGATCTCATATTCAATTGCTCTTTCAACAGCTCGAAATGAATTTAAGTTTTTTATTTCAACCCTTGTTCCAATAACCATATTTTTATCAGTAATTTCATTAAGCGAAATATTGACTTCACACCGCAATTCACCTTTTTCCATATCCGCATTTGAAATTTCAAGATATCGAGCTAACTTTTGAATTTCCTGGCAAAACTCTTTTGCCTCTTTAGCTGATTCAATTTCTGGTTCAGTAACAATTTCTAAAAGAGGAACACCAGCTCGGTTAAAATCGATTAAAGATTTATCATTGAAATGATAAAGTTTAGCTGTATCTTCTTCAAGGTGAATTTCTCTAATTTTGATTTTTTTAGAACCAATTAATAAAAAAGCATTCTTTATTAATGGGATTCTTTTCTGAGAAATTTGATATCCTTTAGGTAAGTCTGGATAAAAATAATTTTTTCTTTCAAAATAAAATTTTTTATTAATCTCACCATTAAGTGAAAGACCAAATTTTAAAGCCATTTTTAATGCTTCTTGATTTAATGATGGTAATGTTCCCGGGTGAGCTAAGCAAATTGGACAAACACAAGTATTAGCTAAATCATTAATGCTTGGATTTTTACAAGAACAAAACATTTTTGTTTTGGTGGCTAATTGAAGATGGATTTCTAAACCAATTTTTACCTTGTAATTCATATATAATTTTTAACTATCTGCCAGATTTTTTCAGCAATTTCTTTTTTCGGTAAAATTCTATTCTTTTTAACACTTTTAATTACTTTCCAATTGTATTTTTTTATTAGATAAGAAGAATTTTTTTCAACTTTTTTTAAATAAGAAATTGATCTTTCATGAAGATCTTTTTTCCTGTTTTTAATCAATTTTTGAGAGATTTTATAAGGAACTTTAAGATATAAAACTAAATCTGGAATTGGTAGACCTAAAATTTTAAATTCTAAATTTTCTAACCATTTAAAAAATTTCTCCTTTTCTTTTTTATTTTTAATTTTCGCTCCTTGATAAATAAAATTTGATGTTGAATATCGATCCGCAATGACAATTTTATCCTTTAAATCTTTTTTTAATTCTTCCTTTATCTGCCATCGATCAAAGGCATAAAGAAGGGAAATAAAATACGGATTTGCTTTATTAATCTCACCAAATTCACCAGAAAGATATTTATCTATTAGTTTTCCAAAAAAATTAGAATATTGGGGAAAATCGTAAATTACTACTTTATATCCCAATTTTTTTAATTTCTTAAATAAAATTTTCACCTGTGTTGTCTTACCACTCCCATCTAAACCTTCAAAAACAATAAGTTTTCCTTTTGTTTTACCCATTCTTTATTTTTAAATACTTAACTAATAACGGATGAACTTTTTCTAATTCTTTATACATTTTCAAAACAATTTTTTTATAAGAGGGGTGAGCTTTTGGAGAAGTTCGAAGAGGAATCAAATGATACAACTCTCGAAGGTTTAAAGTGATAAGAAATCTTTTTTTAAAAGCTAAAGGTAAAACATATTGTGCTTCTTTTGGAAATTTTTTAAAAATTTTTTTGAAAACAAAAATACTTTCTTCCATTTTTCTTTCAAATTCTTTTTTGAAACCATATTTAACTATCTCTTGAGGAATAGTATAACCATAATCAATTCCTAATTCTTGATTAGTTTGGGTACAGATTCGATGTCTTTGAAGATCACGGAATGCCCCATAATCTATCAAAATGTCGAAAGTATAAGTGGTATGTTCTAATTCTCTTAATGGTTGATCATGTAATCCCCTATTTTTCATTGCCTCATCAAATATTTTTTCTTTTTCCTTTTTGTTTAATTTTTTTATTTTTTTTCTAATCTCTTTATAGGAAAGTTTCAAAAAACGATAGCAAAGAGCAGTTAAAACTCTTTCTTCAGCATCTTTATCATAGCAAACAAGTTCAACATCTTTCTTTGATTTAATTTTATTTTTAAATAATTTTTTAACTATCTTCTCTAAGCTTTTTGATGTCTTGATTAAATAAGGATTTATCTCTGCATACTTTAATAAGGTTGGAGTAATTTTTAAAGCTGCCTGCTTTAATTCCTGACCAATTTCTTGAAATTCTTCTAATTCAGAAGAAAGAAGTTTTGAAATCAAGTGAGATAAAGATCGGGCATTAATTGTCATTCCTAAATTTGTTAAAGTTGAGGTTGGTAAAATTACTCTTACTGCATCACAAGTTTTTGTTTTAAGTTCTATTTCAGAAAGATGGGGAAATTCTTTTTTAAATTTTTCTTTAATTTTTTCAAAAAGTTCTAAATAAAAATTAATTAGAGTTTGGCAGTTCTTTTCATATAAATCTTTAAATTCTGACTCTAAAATTTTCTTTGGCCGATAAAATTTATCTTTTTCAAAAATTTGATAGCGGGTTGATTTTTCAGTGAAAGAAGCAAGTCGAGTATCCTCAATTGCTTTTGTTGCTAAAATCGAAACGTTTTCAATGGCTAAAGATAAAACAGCATGTTCAGCAATTGAGGAATGACCAAAACCTAGGACCCATTTCTCATGAAATTGAGATGCTTTTTCATCTGTTAATTCTTTAGCAATCTCATCAAATGGTAGAGGAGAACGAGAGCATTTAGCAAAAGTAACTGCTTTAATTTCTGGAGGTAAATTCTCCAATGGATAAATTCGGCGCTGATAAAGCATAGAAAATAAAAACAATCTAATTAACTCAATTCTTTTACTAACTCTTTCACTTTATCTGTTTTTTCCCAACTGAACTCTTTTTCTTCACGACCGAAATGGCCATAACAAGCAGTTTTTCTATAAATTGGCCTAAGTAAATTCAATTGCTTGATCATTCCAGCTGGTGAAAGATCAAAAACCTTTTTGATTACCTTAATAATTTTTTCTTCTTCAACCTCAGAAGTACCAAAGGTGTTTAAAGAAAGGTTTAAAGGATAAGTACCACCAATCGCAAAACACATTTGAAGTTCACATTTTTTAGCAATTCCGGCAGCAACAATGTTTTTACAGATATAACGAGCCATATAAGCAGCCGTGCGATCAACTTTGGTTGGATCTTTACCAGAGAAAGCACCTCCACCATGAGCACAGGCTGAACCATAAGCATCAACCTCTGTTTTCCGACCACTCATTCCTGTATCAGAAACCGGACCACCAATAACAAATCGGCCGGTGTTGTTAATAAAAAATTCTGTTTTTTTATCAAGATATTGCCAACAAACAGGCTTAATTACCTCTTTAATAATTGCTTCTTTTAATTTTTTCATTTTAACATTAGGTTCATGTTGGGCAGCAATAACAATGTGGGTAATTCTTTTTGGTTTTCCATTTTTATACTCGACAGAAACTTGGCTTTTCCCATCCGGTCTTAAAAATGGTAAAATTTTCTTCTTTCTCACCTCAGCTAATCTTTTTGTTAATCGATGGGCCAAAAGAATTGGTAAAGGCATTAACTCTGGTGTTTCATCTACTGCGTAACCAATCATTATTCCTTGATCGCCTGCCCCCTGCCTTTTTGAACCAGTTTTTCTCACTCCTCTGGCAATATCTGGTGATTGTTCGGCAATTGTATTTAAAACAGCAACAGTTCGATAATCGAAACCATATTCAGCTTTAGTATAACCGATATCTTTTAGAACCTCTCTGACTAAATTATTATGATCAACCCAGGCTGAAGTAGTAATTTCTCCACCAACAATTACATAGCCTTTACTAGTAAAAACTTCACAAGCAACTCGAGCATACTTGTCCTGTTTTAAAATTTCATCAAGCATGGCATCAGCAATCTGATCACAAATTTTGTCAGGATGTCCTTCGGTGACAGATTCAGAAGTTAAAATGTAATTTCTTTTGTTTTGATCATTCATAAATTTATATTTATTTTGCACCTTTGCCAAAAATAACTAATGGAATTGTTTTTAAAATTATCTCAAAATCTTTCCAAATTGACCAGTTTTCTAAATAATAAATATCAAGCTTTGCTTCTTCTTCAAAAGGTAAATCAGCCCGACCAAAAAGCTGAGCAAATCCAGTTATTCCTGGCTTAATATTTAAAAGTCTTCTTTGATATTTTTCATATTGAGCCACCTCTTCTGGTTCGTGTGGTCTTGGTCCAACTAAACTCATTTCCCCCTTTATTACATTTATTAATTGAGGTAATTCATCCAAACTTGTCCTTCTTAAAAATTTGCCAAATCTGGTTATTCTTGGGTCATTTTTCATTTTAAAAAGTGGCCCCTTCCTTTCACTATAAGGAAGTAAATATTTTTTCATTTTTTCCGCGTCTTTTATCATCGAACGAAACTTAATCACTTTAAATTTTTTCCCTTTTTCACCTACTCTTTCTAAGAAGACAAAAATTGGTCCTTCTGAATCTAATTTTATAATAATACCAATGATTAAAAAAATTGGAAGAAGTAAAATTAAGGCAATGGTAGCAAAAATAAGATCAAAAACTCTTTTAGCCACCTTTCCCCAACCTTCAAGAGCAGTTCTTTTAATACTAATTAAAGGAAAACCAAAAAAAGTTTCAACCCCAATATTCCTTCCTTGAGCGTCAAATGGATTAGGTAAATATTTAAAAGATAAATAAAAATCATCTGCTAAAGAAAGAATCCTTTGTTTTTCTTCCTCGTTAACATCTGGATCAAGAAGAATTACTTCATCTATTTCTCTTGCCTTTTCTTTTAGAAAATCTTCATTAAATAAAGAAGTATCTTTTAACCAATCAACTATTTTATAATCAACTTTATGTTCCTCAGAAATAACTTTGATCAAATCTTCCGCTAATTTTCCTTTTCCAAGACAAACAATTCTTTGATAGATTTTAAATTTTTTTAAAATTGCTTTCCAAATGAGTTTAAAAATTTTTCTTCCTAAATAAACATAAAAAATCGAAAAAAACCAGGCAGCTAAGATAACAAATCGGGATGAAAAAAGTTCTCGAGAAAAAAAGATAAATAAAATTACACACATTATCCCTGAAGTACAAGAAAGAAAAATTTTAAAAAAGTCTCTTTTTGAATCGGGTAAATAAAGGCCAGCAATAGCAAAAATTAAAATAAAAAACAATGAGACTATTAAAGAAGAGAAAAAATAATTTTTAAAAGGAATTTCGTAAATAACCGGTTTTAATTCAACTAAGGCAGTAAATCTTAACCAATAAACAGTTAAGGAGGTTAAAATTAACATTGAAAAATCAAGAGGTAAAAGAAGAATGGAAAAAATCAAATCTGTCTTCTTCATAAATTTATAATATTTTACCAAAAAATCTTTAACTTGACAAAAATTAAATTTTTGTTAATTTTATTTTGGAGCTTCAGTAGATCGGATGGTCGCCCCATCCAAAAAGATGGGGAGGAAAGTCCGAACACCCTCCTCCACTAAATTTGTGGAGGATAAAAAGGTAGCGGCTAACAGCCGTCGTTCCCACTAAATTAGTGGGAATAGAGGTGCGAACAGAGACGCCGAGGCGCGTGAGCGCCAAGGCACCCTATCAAAATTGATAGGGTGAGCCCTTAGGGTAACCTAAGGGGTGAAACGTTCTAAATCCTTACCGGGTGAAAGGGCATTTGCCCGTTCGATCCTGTCAGTAATGACAGGACCAGATAAATGACCATCGTCCCAACAAATAAGTTGGGATACAGAATTCGGCTTATAGATCTACTGAAGCTCCTTTTTTAATATTTCATAATCTTTTTCAGTATCAATATCTTCGGCAAAAGATGGGATATCAATAACTTCAAGATAGCAAGTTTTACCTTTTCTATTCTTTCTTTTAATAAAAATTGTCTCAACAATTTTTTCAATTTCAGAAAATTTTAAATTTCCTTTTAAATATTTTTTAAAAAGAGAAATGACAGAGAAAATTTTCGGAAGAAAAAATAGGACAAACGGATATTTTGGAATCAGGATAATTAATTTTAAAAAACAAAGAAGAAAGCGAGACCAGTTAGTAATCCTTTTTTTTCTTAAAGGTCTTAAAAGATCAATTAAAAAATAAATGATTTTTTTATTTAAGGCATCTGGTCTTAAAATAAAAAAGTTATAAACTAAATTGTAATTTTTTGGTTTTTCCTCATCATTTTTTATTAAAGTATCGGCTTCTCGAAAAACTTTTAATAAAGAATTTAAAATAAAGCAAAAAATAAGGTTTGAAGATTCTAATTTCTTTTCAATTTTTTCAAAAAATCTTTTAAAATCTTCACTTTTTGGCAAAATGTCACAAGTAATAATAGCAATTAATTGGTTTGGAAACTTTGCTTTTGAAAAATCAAAGATTATTTTAATATTTTTTTTCAGATCATGCTGACCAGTGAAGATTGGTAAAGAAAATAGTTTTTTTAATTTTATAGGATTGCCAATTAAATAAATTTCTGAAAAAAGATCAGATTTTTCAATTTCTTCAACAAGGGATTGTAAAATTAATTTATCGCCTATTTTCAATTCAAAAATTTTTTTTCGAGAAAATTCATCATCTAAATTGTGATCCGCTAAAATGAATATAGGAATTTTTTTCATAAGCCAAAAATTTTATCTAAGGCATAATTGACTAATTTATCAGCCTCTTTATTTTTTTCTCTCGGAATATAGTAAAAATTAACTTTTTTAAAACCTTGAATTAAATTCCAAACTTTAACAAAAGATTTAGCCAATTCCATATTTTTAATTTTTGCTCTCCGATTAATTTGATCAACTAAAAGTTTATTATCTAAATAAAAATCAATTTCCTCTGCCTTCATTTTCTTAGCCTGTTTTAGAGCATAAATAACTGCCTGATATTCTGCCTGATTATTTGTTGCTTTACCAATAAATTTAAAATACCTTTTAATTACCTCCATCTTTTCATTATAAATTACTATCCCAACTGCTGCTGGTCCAGGATTTCCTCTTGCTCCACCGTCAGCATAAATAACTAATTTCATAATTTTGGTTTAAATATTAATTTACCGCCATCAATTAATAAAAGATTTATTAAACCTAAAGCAATCAAAATCAACCAGTCATTAATTTTAATGGGATATGTTTTAAGAAGGTTTTGAAAAAATGGTAAATAAAGAGCGATCAAAAGCATTAAAAAACCAAAAATAATACTTAAATTTAAAAATTTATTATCAAAAGGATGATATTGAAAAATGCTTTTCTTTAAATTTTTACAAGCAAAAACATAAAATAGTGAAGCTATACCTAAGCCACCAAAAATCATTGTTCTGACATAATTAATATCTTTTGTCTTTTGCCAAAGATAAATAAATAAAGCGAAAAGTATTAAGTCAGTAATAATACCAATAACAAAAACCAAAAATTTCATTTGTTTATCTAAAATTGGAACTTTTAAACTTCTTGGTCTTTCTTTCATTACCTCTTTTGATGTTTTTTCATAAGCTAAAGCCATAGCTGGCGGTCCATCTTGGAAGATATTTACCCATAAAATTTGAGCTGGCAGAATTGGTAAAGGTAAACCAAAAAATAAACTACCACTGACTAAAATTATTTCGGTAAAACTTGAGGCTAATAAATAAAGGACAATTTTTTTAATATTATCAAAGATTCCCCGACCCTCTTTTATCGCTTCAACAATTGTTTTAAAATTATCATCAAGTAAAACCATATCTGCTGTTTCTTTTGTCACATCAGTCCCAGAACCTAGGGCAATACCAATATCAGCTGATTTAATAGCTGGGGCATCATTAATTCCATCGCCAGTCATGGCTACAACTTCACCATTTTTTTGTAAAATATCAACAATTCTAATTTTATGTCTTGGTTCGGTTCTGGCAAAGACATCTATTCTTTTAATTTTTTCAGATAATTCTTTATCATCCATTTGATCAATTTCAAAACCATCTAAAACTTTTTCAACTTTTAAACCAATTTCTTTGGCAATATTTTTGGCTATTATTTTGTGATCGCCGGTGACAAGAATAGGTCTAATATTAGCCTTTTTGCATTCTTTTATTACCTCTTTCGCTTCTTTTCTTAAAGGATCTTTTAAACCAACCAAACCAACAAAAACTAAATCATTAATATCAGAAGTAAGAAGTTTTTGTTTATCAGTTGGTTTATATGCCAGAGCTAAAACTCTTAAACCATTTTGAATCATTTCAAGATATTTATTTTCTATTTCTTGATATTTATCTTCGGTTAATTTTTCTTCAACCTCTCCTCTTTTAATATATTTTGCCATTTTTAATATTTTTTCCGGTGCTCCTTTAATAAAAATTATGTTATTGGTTGACAATTGTTGATTATGGGTTGATTTGTTAAGTGTTGCCATCCACATCTTTTCTGAATCAAATGGAATTTCATCTAAACGAGGGTATTCCTGATGAATTTTTTTCCAATTAAAACCCCTTTCTAATCCAATTAAAACTAAAGCTTTTTCTGTTTCATCGCCTATCATCACTAATTTTTCTATTTTTTCATCTGGATTTTCAACAATTACATTATTACAAATTAATCCGATTTTGATAACTAAATCTTCATCTTCTGTAATAATTTTATCAACTCTCATTTTTCCTTCAGTTAAGGTACCAGTCTTATCAGAAATAATAACTGTTACTGAACCAAGAGTTTCGGCAGCAATCAATTTTTTAATCAAAGCTTTCTTTTTTAAAACCCTTTGCATTCCTATCGTTAAACAAACGGTCATCGCGATAACTAACCCTTCTGGCACTGCTGCCACTGCTATAGCAATTGAGGTTAAAAGCATTTCTAAAAATGCTTGACCTCTGATTAAACCAGTTATAAAAATTAGAAAAGTTAAAATAATAACAACTAAACTGATAGTTTTTGCTAAACTACTAATTTTTTTCTGAAGAGGTGTTTTTTCCTCTTTAGTCTCTTTTATTAAACTAACAATTTTCCCAAACTCTGTTTCTTTGCCAGTCGCCACTACCACCGCCAATCCCCTACCGGAAGAAACAACTGTTCCTTGATAAATCATATTTTCTCGATCAGCTAAAGCAGTTTTTTCTGGCAAAGCTTTATTTTTTTTACGAGAAGGTTTTGACTCACCAGTTAAAACTGCCTCAATTGTTTCTAAATTATAACTTTCAATTACCCGAGCATCAGCTAAAACAATATCACCACTTTCAATAATTAAAATATCACCAGGAACGAGATTTTCTCCTGGAATAAAACGCTCTTTATCATCTCTTATTACTTTCGCCTTATATTCAACCATTTTCTTTAGTTTATAGATTGCCTCTTCTGCTTTTTTTTCCTGAAAATAACCAATGAGAGTATTTAAAAAAACAGCGATAAGAATGATGAAAAGATCTTTAAAATCTTTTAAAAAGAAACAGATTAAACTAGCGATTAATAAAATGATAACTAATGGATTCTTAAATTGAGAAAGAAAAATTTCTATTTTTCTTAAACGTTTTGCTTCGGGTAATTTATTTAAACCATATTCTTTGATCCTTTCTTTAACCTCTTTTGAAGTTAAACCATTTATAGATGTTTTAAATAGTTTAAAAATTTCTTCAGTAGTCAAGCAATGAAATTTTATTTCTTTATTTTTCATAGAGATTTTTTTAAATCAACAATTTTAAATTCTAATTCCTTTAATCCATCCCATTCAGTTTCATTTAACTCAAAAACAACATCAATTTTATCACCCCTTTTTAAATGATTTAATTTATCGCCAATCCAAAAATAAATTAATTTTCTTTTAGAAGTAACAATTATTTTAAGGTGTTGATGATTTTTACCAACATTTTTTATTTCCTCAATTTCTAAACCCCTCGTCAAAAAAAGAGGTTTTGGATTTCCACAACCAAATGGTTCAAATTTTTTAATTTCTTCATAAAGAGGCCAATTTATTTCTGAAAGATCAATCTCTGCTTCAATAAAAATTTTTTCTCTCAAATCTAAACCCTCTAGTTTTTCATTAGCCAATTTTTTAATTTCTTGACAAAATTCATTAAGTAAATTTAAATTTTTTTCTTTTAAAGTAAAACCAGCTGCCCCAGTGTGTCCACCGTAATGAGAAAAGAATCTTTCTAATTTTTTTAAAGATTCAATAAGATTAAATTCTTCAATACTTCTCCCAGATCCTCTAATATCTTTTTCCCTAACTGTTAAAAGAATTACTGGTCGATGATAAAATTCAACTAAATAATGAGAGGTTAGTCCTAAAATACTTATTGGCCAGTCTTTTCCAAATTCGACAATTATTTTTTCTTCTGTCTCTTCACCTATTTTTTTTCTCACTAAATTAAAAATTTTTTCTATCAATTTCTGACGTTTCCGATTAAATTCCTCAAGTTTTTTTGCTAATTTTTCACCCTCCTCTTTTTCCTTTGTTAAAAGCATCTCTAGGGCAATGTTAGCATGATCAATTACTCCAGCAGCATTTAAGCGAGGAACGAGTTCATCAGTAATGTTTTGAAAATTAAGGTTTCCTAAAGAAAGATTTGAGTTTCTAATTAAGGCTCTTAAACCAACTCGAGAACTTTTGTTTAAAACAATTAATCCATACTTTACTAATGTTCTATTTTCTCCTTTTAATTGAACTAAATCGGCAATTGTGCCAATTGCCACTAAATCAAGAAGCCATTTTTCAAAAGCTTCTGAATTACTAATTTTTGATTGTCTTCTAAGTAATGCCTGAGCCAATTTAAAAGCCACTCCTGATCCTGCCAATTCTTTAAATGGGTATCTCTCATTTTTTATTTTTGGATTAAGAATAAATAAAGCATTTGGCAAATTATCTAAAGGTGTATGATGATCAGTGACAATAATTTCTGCCCCTAATTTATTAACTAAATCTATTTCCTTATAATTAGTAATTCCACAATCAACACTAATAATTAATTTCGTTCCTTGATTAATAATTTTTTCAATTGCCTCTTTGTTTAAACCATAACCTTCTTTTTCTCTATCTGGCAAATAATAGTCAACTTTAGCACCTAAATGATTAAGTGTTGAATAAAGAATGGCTGTACCACAAATACCATCCGCATCGTAATCACCGTAAATAGTAATTTTTTCATTTGAATCAATCGCTTTTTGTATTCTTTCAACAATCTTTTCCATTTCATTAAATAAAAATGGATCATGAAGATCCTCTGAATAGTCTGGTAAAAGAAATTCATCAATTTCCTTTTGTGTCTTTAATCCTCGATTCCATAAAAGTTGAAGAATAATCGGGTGTATTTCCGGAAATTTATCTTTAAATTCGCTTGGTATTTTTTGGGCTATTTGCCAAATCTTATTCATTTTTATTTAAGAAATTTTGTTTGATCAATTCGACTTGATAATTTAAAAAATTCATTATTAACTTTATCAATTGCATTTTTAGCGTTATTAATATGGGTTGTAAGAACACCGATAATTTCACCCAATCTTTGAGTATCTTTTTGAATAGCGGAGAGAAGTTGAAAAATTTTTTTCACCTCTTCTTGAAGTTGCTGACCGCGCATTCCCATCATAATAATTTTTAAAAAATAGTAAAAAGAATTTGGAGAAACAAAATAAACATTTTTTTCGCGAGCATATTCATCAAGATTTTCGTCAGCAGAGATAATTTCATAATAAACTGCTTCAGACGGAATATACATTATAGCAAAATCAACTGTTCCCTCTTGAGGTAAAATATATTTTTTACTGATACTATCAACATGCCTTTTAACATCTCGATAAAAAAGAGGGGCAATTTTACTTTTTTCATCTTCACTTTTGGCCGAAATCAATTTCCTAAAATTTTCTAAAGGAAACTTAGAATCGATCGGAATAATTCCTTCTTTAGTTTTCAAAATTGCATCAACAATTTGACCATCAGAAAACTTATACTGTAATTCAAAGTGCTGACGAGAAAAATATTGTTCCAATAAATCTTTCAAAACTTGTTCACCGATATTGCCACGTAACTTTGGCGATCTTAGAAAATCTTGAAGTGACTGCATTTGATGACCAATTTCTTTAACTCCACCCAATTCTTTATTAACTTCAGCAATAATTTTTGCTGCCCTATCTAATCTTTCATGAACACTTTGAATGCTTTGATTAAGAAGAAGCAAGGATTTGTCTTCTTTTTGTGCTTCTTTTAACTCTTTAAACTTTCTCTCAATTAAATAAAAAACCAAGCCAAATCCAAAAATAATCATTACCATTAGAAGATAAATAATAGATTCCATATCTTATTATTTTACTATAGGATTATTAAAAAGCAAGTTTTTACATTCAATTTTTCAAATTTTTTTAGTTTGTTAAAATGTTAATGTATGAAAATCTGTCTTATTTCAAATCTTTATCCACCAGATGTTATTGGCGGAGCGGAAAGATATGTTGAAAAAATAGTCAAAAAATTAAAAGATGATTCAATCGAAAATAAAATAGTTATTATTACCACTAGCCAAAAGTTTCTTTTAAAACCAAAGATTGAAAAAGAAGGCAATGTTAAAATTTATCGAATTTGGCCATTTAATCTTTATTCTTTAACCACAAAAAGAAATTATAATTTTCTCATTAAACTAATTTGGCATTTAATAGATCTTTTTAATCCCTTTGCTTATTTTATTATTAAAAAAATTCTTAAAAAAGAAAAGCCAGACCTAATTCATCTTAATAATTTGGCTGGTTTATCTTTTTCTATCTTTAAAGTAATTGAATCATTAAAAATAAAAACAATTCTTACCATTCATGATTATTATTTTATCTGCCCTTATGCCAATTTAGTCTGCCCATTAACTGGCTGGAAGTTTAAAAAATCAGCCCCATTTTTTTGTCGTTGGTATAGAAAGATTATAAAAAAAATTATCGATGGAAAAATAAATCTTGTTTTAGCTCCGTCAAAATTTACCATAAATATTTTTGAAGAAAATGGATTTTTTATTAACGTGAAAAAAGAAGTTCTTCCATTAGGGATTGAAAAAATAAATGAAATTAAAGATCAACAAGAAGATCAATTTATTATTCTTTATGTTGGCCAACTTTCTTTTCATAAAGGTGTTCATCTTTTAATTGAGGCGGTAAAGAATTTAAAATTGGGAAATAAAAAAATAAAATTAGAAATTGTTGGCGATGGAAATTTTAAATCAGAATTAAAAAAAATGGTTAAAAATAATAAAGAGATCATCTTTTATAACCAATTACCATTTGATCAAATTGAAAAAAAATACCAGCAGGCAAATATCGTTGTCATCCCCTCTTTAGCACCAGAAACTTTTTCTTTAGTCATGTTTGAAGCCATGGCTAATGGTAAATTAGTAGTTGCTTCAAAAATTGGTGCCCTCTCAGAGTATATTAAAGATGGTGAAAATGGTCTTTTATTTGAACCAGGAAATGTCAATCATTTAAAGGAAATTTTAGAAATGGTCATTAATCAGCCAAAAATGATTAAAAAAATTGGTGAAAATGCCATTAAATTTGCCCAAAACTTTACTTTTCAAAAACATTGGGAAAGATTAAAAGAAATTTATAAAAAAATTTAATATTGCCAGATATAAGTATTGTTTTTTATTACTGGTTGACCAAGAATTTCTTTTGTTTTTTCAAAAATTTCTGGTTTTAACCAACTTTGATTAACAACAAAAAAACATTTTTTTGCTCCGGTAATCTTTTTTGTCTCTTCTAAAATTTCTTTTGATGGATTTTTAAGCATCTGACGATATAATAAATCTTTTTCTTTTTGAATAAAATCTATTGGATGAGTTGGAAAATTTCCAGCAATCATTCCATTAATTGCTTCAAGAGCCAATAATCGCCAACCAGCATCAAAAACACAAATTTTAACATCTTTATTTTTTTTAATTTCTTGATCAAGAAATTTAGCAACCAATAATTCGTCTTTACTAACATTGCCATAATTTGGTCCAGAAACATAAGTGGTTAAAGAAAGGAAGGAAAGGAAAATTGTTAAAAATAAAATAATAAAAAATTTTTTTTCTTTAAATTTTTCAATCAAATAATAAACTCCTAAAGAAAAAAAGATTGCTAATAAAAAAATTAAAACATTGGTTAATCTTTGGCAAAGTAATCTATAATCTTTCATGAAGGAAAAACTAATAAATTGATTGAAGAAAAAAATGAAGAAAAATGAGGTGAAAATTTTTAAAAATAAGTTTTTCTTAAAATTGTTAATCAATCCTAAAATAGCAAAAGCAAAAACTGAAAAGGTGAAAAATATCACCCAAGGAATGTTTTTAATCAAATTTGGTAAAGCTAAGTTTTCTCCCCTTTTATAATAAAGATAGCTGGATAAATTTTTGAAAAATTCTAAGATTTTTTGTGGAAGAATTGTCGCTATTTCATTTATTTTATAGGCAAAAAAAGATGTTTGGGAAATTCTGTCTAAAATTGGAAGTAGAAAAATAAAAATGACGATTAAAATTGGTAAAATAATTTTTCTTTTTTCATTTTTTAATGCTAAAGCAAAAATAAATATTTCTAAGGCAACGATTAAATAAAGAATGTAGTTGAAGATCAATAAAATGAAAGAAAGAAAAATCAATGGAGATAATTTTTTATCTTCCTTTTTTAAAAATGAGAAAAAAACAATTAAGAAAAAAAGAAATAATAAAAAGCCAATGGCATGGGGAATAGTAATTGCTCCGGCAACTTGAAGTGAAAAGAAGCAAAAAGAAGAAACAAAAGTGATTAAACGTGATAAATCTTCTTTTTCAAAAACAATTTTAGATATTTGGTAAACAAAAATTATGAAAAAAATTGACCATAAAAGCCATATCAAATATTGATCAATTTTTAAAATTTCAATTTGGGTTAGATAATGAAGAGCAATTGTCATCCCCCATTGATTGCTGTAAGAAAATTTATTAGGCATTAAAAATACTTTTGGTATCAAAATTGGACCAAATTTAGTATAGTCAACTTTGCCAATTAAAGCTGGTGGTTCGATATTACCTTCAATTAATCTTCTTTCCGCACCAACATGACGCCATCTATCAACACCGAAACTATTTTCACTCACAAATGGTAAATAAGAATGGAAAAGTAAAGATGTCAAAATGATTAAAAGAAGAAAGTTTTTCGTTTTTATTTTTGAAAAAATAAAAAAGATAATTAAAGAAGAAATAACTAACCAAACTAATTGATAATATTTAGAAATTACTTGCCAAGGCGAAATTATATACTCACCTGTTCTTGATCTAATAATCAAAACCCAACCTAAAAGATAAAATATCAACCAAACAAAGATTAAAAAATTTTTTTTAATTTTTGTTTCTAAATCTTTTTTTTCAATATCAAGAATTTTTTCTTTTTTTAGAAAATGATTTAAAAAAGAAATAATGATAGTAAAAATTAACAAAGAAAGGTAAAAATAAAAGGAGCTAATTTTGAAAAAAACAATTGGTACCGCTAAAATAAATGCAATTAAATAAAAAACTAAAAATAAACTAATTAAAGAATCAAGATCAAAAAGTCTTTTTAAAATTGATTTTAGCCAAAGACAAATTGAAACAAAAAATAAAATTGAGAAGAAAATGCCAAAAAAAATGTTTTTTAAAAAATAAGAATTAAAAAAGAGAGCAATTAAAAATAAAATATTTAAGAAAGTAAAAATAAATTTTTTATCTTCGCCAACTTTTTGTAACAGTTTCATATAATTTTTCCAATTTTTTTACAATGATTTCCCAAGAATATTTTTCTTCAACTTTTTTCCTTCCCTTTATTCCCATTTCTTCTCTTAATTTATCATTTTCTAAAAGAAGACAAATTTTTTCAGATAAATCATTTTCATTTTTTGGCTTAACCAAAAAACCTGTTTTGTTATTATCAACAATAATCCTTACCCCAGGTAAATTTGAGGCAACACAAGGTTTCTGACAAGCCATTGCTTCTATTAAAACTAAACCAAAAGATTCGTTTCGATTAATTGAAGGAAGAACAAAAACATCTGCTAAATTATAGTATTGTGGTAACTCCTCATTGGAAACTTTACCAGTAAAAATTACTTTATCTTCTATTTCTAAATTTTTCGCAATTTTTTCATACTTTTCTTTTAAATCACCTTCACCAACTATCATTAAAACAGATTCAGGAAAATCTTTAATAATTTGAGAAAATGATTTAATAAGAACATCAACTCCTTTAAAATAATGAGCTCGATCAAGACCACCAACAAAAAGAACAATTTTATTTTTAAGTGAGAGGTTATATTTTTTAAGTAATTTATTATTCTTTTTTAGTGGCTTAAAAATTTCTAAATCAACCCCATTTGGAATTTCAACCACTATATTTTTCGTTTCCTCATTTTCTAAAAGATAAGAAAGATATTTTGATGTTTTTGCATAATCATATGATGAAACAATGACTCTTTCAACCTTTTCTAGAATCCACCAATTAAAACTTCGATTATAAATCTTAGAAATTAAACAAAATGGACCAGGTAAATTAAAATCCATTTGATACTGAAGAACAATTGGAGTAAAAGAGAAAATTTTTTTAAAGAAAATTATTTCTGCACCACCAATAAATGGATAATGTAAATGAATAACATCAAAATTTTCCAAATGAATAAAAATTTCAGGAACTAAAGCAGCATTGCCATATCTTATAAGTGGCCAAAGATAATGAATCTTAAATTTTTCGTCTTTAAATTCAAATTTTTCATTTCGCCATGGGGTAAAAACTGTTACTTCATGTCCTAATTCAGCCAATTTTTTTGCTTGATAATAACAGGTATTTCCCATTCCACTAAAATAAGGTGGAAAGGTTGAAACAATATGAGCAATTTTCATAAATTTTTAACCAGAAATTAGTTTTATTCTAAATTTTTTTTATGTAATGAAAATCTTATTCGCCAAGATAATGGCAAAATTTCATAATGAGTTCCCAGCCAAAAACCGAAAAACCGAAAAAATTCATAAATAATCATAAAAGGAAGATAAAGAAAAGCAAAAATTAAACGTTTTTTGAATAAGAAAAAAACTTCACCAAAAAGATATTTGGGTAATTGAGAAAGAAAAAGGTTTTCTTTAACTAAATTTAATTTTTTTAAACTTAACCCGGAATCAAAATTTCTTTTAAAAATTTTTAAAAAACCATAATTATGAGAGTGAAAAACTAAAGAATTATGACAATAAATAATTTTATAACCTGCCTCTTCAACTTCTTTTGCCCAGGCTTGATCTTCACTCATTGGCAAATTTTCTTTAAATTTTATTTTCTCCAAAATTTCTTTTTTAATTGCTGAAGAAACATTTGAGAAAAAAACACCACCTAAAAGCGATGTTTTCTTATCGGAGTAAATAAAAGAATAAAAATATTTTTGAAAAAGGTTTGCTCTCCTGTAAGGAATTTGCCGAGAAAAAGTTGCGACAATTTTTTCATCGTTAGAATTAATAAGTGGAGAAATAAGATTTTTTAACCATTGGTTATCATAAGGAATTGCATCTTGAGTTAAAAAAACAATATAATTACCCTGGCAAAGTGAAAGAGATAAATTTCTTGTTCTACCATGATCAAAATCTTCTGGTTTAATTTCTAAAATTTTGCTCACTGGAAATTGACGAGCAATTTTTAAAGTCTTATCTTTAGAACCCGAATCAATAATAATAACTTCAAATTCTTTTTCAATTTCTTGATTAAAAACAGCATTTAAGACTTTTTTAAATCTTCTTCCGGCGTTTTTTGTTAAAATAACAATGGAAATTTCTGGCATATTATTCATGCCCTTTAACTCCAATTCTTAAAATATTATAGAAAAAACCTGTAAAAATTATTTGAATGCCTAAAATCATTAAAGTAATAGAAGTTAAAGATTTTCGCACCTCAAATAAAGCACCGAAACCACTTTTAGCCCAAATAACATAAATAGAAATTCCTAAACCAAAACCAATCAAAAATATGATCAAACCGATGATTAAAATTTTTTCTAAAGAAAAATGTTTTAAATAAAAATCAACTAATTTGCTTTTTGGCATCAATTTTTGTGAATAACCATAAAGTTTTGTTAAAAGACCAAAAGAAAAAACCTGATAACCAAGCAAAACTAAAAGCGAACCTAAAAACATGGGGTGAAGATGTAAAATTATTTTACCAATCCTTATTTCACCAAAGGTCATAGCAATTAATAAAATTAATCCAATAAGAAACATAAAGATCCCCGGACCTAAAAATAACCAGTTTGGAGCATAAAGGAGCATAAATTTTAAATGACGCCAGCCATCTTTTAAAGGAGAAAGTTTTGACTCTCCAACTCTCGGAGAATAACTGATTGGTACTTCTTTAATTTTTAATCCTTGCCAAATTGCCTTAATAATCATTTCAGAAGCATATTCCATACCAGTTGTTTGTAAATTTAATTTTTGATAAGCAGAACGGGTAAAAGAACGCATTCCACAATGAGCATCATGAATTTTTGTTTTAAAAAAAAGACGAAGGATACCAGACAAAATTGGATTACCAATTTTTGACAAAAACCCCATTGCTCCTTTCTTCATTAAACCAGCAAAACGATTACCAATAACTAAATCGTATCCTTCTTCTAATGGCTTTATAAATTTATCAATTTCTAAAAAATCATAAGTATTATCTGAATCACCAATGATAATAAATTCATTTTTTGCTTCAGCAATCCCTTTATGATAAGCATTACCATACCCCCTTTTTGCTTCATAAACTACTTTTGCGCCTAAACTTTTAGCAATTTCTGCTGATTTATCTGTTGAACCATTATCAACGACAATAATTTCTCCATCTAAATTGTATTTTTCAAATGCCTCTTTTATCTTCTTGAGACAAATTCCAATTGTTTTTTCTTCGTTTAAACAAGGTAAAACAACTGAAATTTTAAAATTTTTCTTTTCCATAATTATTTATTCTTCCAATGTGGAAATGTCACCGATCGGTAAACCTAATTCTTTTGCTTTTAAGACACGACGCATAATTTTGCCAGAGCGAGTTTTTGGTAAAGATTCAACAAATTCAATTTCTGATGGAACAGCAATTGGTCCGATTTCTTTTCTTACCCATTTTTTTAATTCCTCAATCAATTCCGGTGTTCCATTATATCCTTTTTTCAAAATGACAAATGCCTTAATCGCCTCACCTTTAACTGGATCGGGTTTACCAATTACCGCTGCCTCAACTACTGCCTCATGAGCCACTAAAGCACTTTCAATTTCTGCACTCCCTAATCGATAGCCAGAAACTTTTAAAACATCATCAACTCGACCAGTAATCCAATAATATCCATCTTTATCTTTTTTTGCTCCATCACCAGTAAAATAAACGCCGGGAATTTTTTCCCAATATGTTTCACGATATCTTTTTTCATTTTTATACAAGGTCCGCAACATGGCTGGCCAAGGATTTTTTAAAACCAAATAACCATCTTTTCCTGGCTCAACTGGTTTTCCGTTATCATCAACGACATCAGCGATGATACCAAAAAATGGTTTGCCAGCTGAACCTGCTTTTAAAGGCATTGATGGAATTGGGGTAATCATATGCATACCAGTTTCTGTTTGCCACCAAGTATCCATAATTGGACATTGGTTATGGCCAATTTCTTGATAATACCAAAGCCAAACATCAGGATTAATTGGTTCACCAACTGTCCCTAAAATTTTCAAAGAGTCAAGTTTATATTTTCTTGGATACTCTTCACCGTATCGCATTAAGGCTCTTAAGGCTGTTGGTGTGGTATAAAAGATTGTCACTTTATGTTTATCAATAATTTGCCAAAATCTATCTGGACCTGGATAATCTGGTGCGCCTTCATATAAAACTTCTGTTAAACCAAACATCAATGGCGCATAAACAATATAGGAGTGACCAGTAATCCAACCAGGATCAGCTGTGCACCAATAAATATCATCAGGCGTCGGATTAAAAACATATTTCATCGTCGTGTAAATACCAACCATATAGCCAGCCTGAGTGTGAATAATCCCTTTTGGCGTACCGGTTGTTCCAGATGAATAGAGGAGAAAAAGAATATCTTCCGCATCCATTATCTCTGGCGGACATTCAGATAAAACAGTTTTTTTAATTTCATGCCACCAAAAATCTCTACCCTCTTTCATCGGAACTGGTTCACCGGAATTTTTAACGACAATGACATTTTTAACACTTGGTGTTTCAGTAATTGCCTCATCAACCATTTCTTTTAATTTGATTAATTTCTCTCGATAGCGACCATGATCAGCGGTAATGACAATTTTTGATTCAGCATCTAAAATTCTCGTTCTTAAAGCTTCAACTGAAAAACCAGAATAAACAACGGAGTGAATAACACCAATTCTAGCACAGGCTAAAATAGAAATAATTTGTTCAGGAATACGGGGTAAATAAATAGTTGCTCGATCTCCTTTTTTCAGACCAAATTTTTTTAAAACATTAGCAAAACGACAAACTTCTTCATAAAGTTCCTGATAAGTCAATTTTTTAATTTCACCAGATTGACCTTCCCAAATTAAAGCAATTTTATCAGCTAACCCCTTTTTTAATTGTCGATCTAAAATATTAACGGTTAAATTACATTTTGCCCCAATAAACCATCGAGCAAAAGGTGGGTTCCATTCTAAAACCTTATCCCATTTTCTAAACCACTCTAATTCATTAGCCTCTTTTTCCCAAAATTTTTCCGGATCTTTTATCGACTCCTGATAAACTTTTTCATAATCCTTGATTAAAGCTTTTTCAATGATTTTTTTTGATGGATAAAATATTTTTTCTTCCATAGGTTTACAACTTTATTTTAATTTTTCTCTTATTTTTCAACTATTGAGCTCGGAGCTCAATAGTTGAATTTTTAGGTCTTTTTTGGTTATTTTAATTTATAAATCCTTTTTTCTCCATTTGGCATTTTGTATTCAAGTTCTGTATCAGAAATCCATTTTGCTTCAAACCACCATAAAGGTTCTTCTGTTTCTGCCACCAGTAATTTTTCCTTGGTAAAAAGATTATAAATATAAAGAGATGATTTTTTTCCTTCTTTTTTATATTGTGCTTTCAACTCTTCTTCGATATCAGAAAATCCTGTCCAAACCTGACCCGGTTGAATGGTAAGATAGCCAGTATTAATGTTTAAATCAGAGCCGCCCATTGCTCCGTCTGGCGCTTCAAAAATATCTGTTTTCCAATTTTGTGTATCAATGCGAAAATATCCATTGACATAAGCGCCCTCAGAAATACTTCCCCAGAAATATCGATTATCGTCTGACCAATTAAGCAAATCAAAAACTCCGACAATGTTTGGATATTTTTTAGAAATCGAATTGGCGGAAAGGACAAAAACATTTTCTTTTGTTTTGAGATCTTTTATGACCAAACTATAATCTTCTTGTCCTAAATAACCTTTTTCAAGTACGATGTATTTTTCATCTGGGGAAACGCGAAAAATAGGAGAGTAATAGGAAATAAATTCTTTTGTTTTTTCTGAAAGAAGAACAAAAGAGGTTCCATTTCCTCCATAATTATATCTCCAAATTTCGTCTCTATAACCAACGTCTTGTTTAGTTTTATTGGGGTCGTAGTTAAATAATCTAATTACATAAACTCCACATTTATGAATTTCAATCGGATCGGCAACCCTCCAAACATTATCTATCTTAAAAGATCTTTTTATAATATTCATATTCTTATCTTTAATAAAAATAGTAGCTACTGCCTCAGAATCCCCCAAAGATCTTTTTTTCTCTTTAATTTCATAACTTGCTTCCTCATTTTCTTTTAAGCATTCATTACGAAAACCTGAGTTCGTTTTTTCTTTACGCTGAGAATTGATCTGCCAAAAAACAGCAATTATTGCAATAATAATTATTAAGCCAACCAATAATTTTTTGTTCTTAAATAACATTGCATTAGAATTTAAAATCTAAAACACCGGATTTAGTAATTAATTTAATAATTATAACTCCTGGCAATATTTTTTCTTGTTCTTTTTCTCCTTGAAGTTTAATTTTTACTTTTGTCTCATCTTTCTTATCGTTATATTTTGCCTGAATATTAAATTGATCTTTAACATTTATTTTTTGCTCAAGGTTTTTTATCTCACCGCTTTTTTTATCAATTAACCATTCATATTTCAGTTCAGTTTTAGGAAATATTATTAATGGCTGATTATTGTATTGGACACTTTTTAATTCTGCCTTTATTTCTTTTCCTTCCTCTTTTAGCTTATCAAAGATAAGTTTGGTGATATTTCCGGCTTCATCTTGAATCTGACAAATTGTCTCTTTTTTAGATTTAAAACATGACTCTTCTGGATCAACAGTAATATCGTCAATTCCTTTTATGGATAATTCTTGATTTGCTTCATCGAAATAAATTTCTGCTTCTGGTGGGGTTTCATCAAAAATTTTAATATGGTTATTATTAGAATCTGACGGATCAAAAAAGATTTTATATCGAACAATTTGGCCAGAAGTAATTTGAGAATGAAACTCTTTGACCAAAGGATTGCCTTGATTATCATAAAAAGACGAGTAAAGTGAATAAGAACCATCGCCAGTACCAATAACCTCTAATTCATACTCGTTTTCAAGCGGCTCTAAAATATAGAGAACTTTATTTTTATCAGTGGCTGGTGGTTCTTCACCGGTTGGATCATCATAATTTTCTTCAAAATACCAAGCGTTCGGAATTTCATTATACTCTATACCATTCTCATCCTTACCAACCTTTCTACCTTGAGAATCAATAATCAATAATTCGGCCGGTGAACCAAGGGTAAAAACCATCCCCGCCTGGGCTAATCCATTCCCTCTTTTATAAATTCTTAAACCATCAAAACCGTTTTCGTAATTTCTAATATATGAACCAATTCTATTGTCTGCCAAATTCCTAGTATTGTACCAATAAGGATCTTTGACATTATAAGTACTGGCTAATTTATTATCAATCACAATAAAGTGATCATGCGGCAAACCCCCTCTTCCTTTTGCTTCTTTGGCAATAACTGGCTGGTTTTTATTTAAATATTCATCCAAAAGAGCGTAATTATTTATAGTTTTATCTGTTTTTTCGTATTGAATTCTCCAGTTAGTATATTTAGCGGCTGCTATCCAATTTACACTACCATTCTGATAACCACCTGGCTCATTTTTTAACCACTCATTTATTTCTTTAGGATTAACATCTGCTCCCTGTGTTTCTGTTATATCATAATACCTGGCAATCATTACAATAGAAGTGATAGCGCAACCACATTGATAAATTTTTGAACCGCAACTATATTTTTTGCCTTGAGCGTATGACTCATTAAACCAAGATCTAGTTTCCTCTTCCGATGGATATTGAGAGAAGATCTGTGTATACAATGGCACTAATTTTACTTCAAAATCAACATTTCCAATCTCTCCAAATTCTTGCCAATCAGATAAGCCACCTTTATCATCAATTACCCTTGCTCGCCATTTATATTTTCCATTAGAAAAATCATTTTTTGTAAGTGCCACCTCACTACCAGCAGGAAGATAATCGCTTTCTAAAAGATTTGTTTCATCAAATGACTGAGCAAATTCTTTAACTTCAACTTGGAGTTTAACTGAATCATTATCAGGATCAGTAATAGTGGCTTTAAAAACAACGATTCCCTTTCTTGGATCGAGTGACGAAGATTCAGTAGTTATTTGACCTTCAGAAATTACTGTTTGCCCATCAGATTTAAATTGACCAAGATTGAAAATTTGCGGTTTCTGATTTTGTGGCCCAAGCCAACCATCTTTCTTTATCCAAGGAAAGTTATCTTGTCCACCAGTAAAAATATAAGGAGAATCACAAATATTATCATTGTTCAAATCATTACATCCTTTTTCTGGCGTATCAAAATCACTCCAGTAATTTCCGCCATCAGGTAAAGGAAGATCAAAAATATTACCAGTACCAGAATAAACAACTGGTCGTTTTTTGTTATTAATGAAATTGTTGTTATAGATTCTATTATTGTTAGAGGTATAAAGATAAATCCCATAATCATTATTCGAAAATGTATTAAAAATCAAAGTATTGTTATTAGAAGAAATTTTTAAATAAACCCCGGCTGAATAATGAAAATCAAAAATATTGTCTCTGATGATATTTTGAGAACTTTCCTTAAGATAAGCTCCGAAGAAACTATTTAAGAATGATCTATTGTTTTCAATGATGTTATTATTAGATTCTAAAAGATAGATTCCTATCCCGCGATAAAAATTTCTAGAAATGGTATTATCTGCCACTATATTGTTATTAGATGAAATAAGAGAAATTCCAAAAGAGTCGTTTGAAATAGATGTATTTTTTATAATAGTATTTCCATGAGAAAAATAAAGGCGAATTCCGGAAACGCTTCGTGTTACGGTTAGATTTTTAATAGTTACACCTTTCCGATAGGGAAGATAAACTCCGTATCCTGTCATATTTAAATTTATCTCATGGCCATTACCATCTAAAGTTATACCATCAGAATCTATTTGAATTGTTTCATTTACATCTTTTGTTAAAGTACAAGTCTTGCTTTCTGAATTCCAATTACCAATCAAAAAGCAATCACCGCCATTAGGATCATCTTTTATAAACTTAGTACTTGGCCGAGGCTGAATAAAAACAAGGTGAGGCCTTGAAAGATCTTGAAGATAGGTATATTTTCCTTGTTCATCGGTTGTAAAAACAAAGTGATTGTGATAATCGTCTTCATATTTATGATAAGTAGTTGAAGGTAAAAAGCCACCGAGAGTAATGGTAGCTGAAGAAGAATTTGAAATAGGTTTAAAATACAGAATTACCATCTCTGGAACAGATTCAAGATAAAGTTTAATTGGTTCTGAACTATCAAGAGTAATTTTAAGATATTCGCTTTTATCTAATTTAAATGATTTCCCCTCACCTTCAAGATAACCAATCATTGATGGTATCTCAATTGATTGCGCTTGGACCCATTCTAAATTTAAAAAATTAAGTGGAAGAGCTAAAGCAATAATCACAACTACAAAAATAATACCGAAATTCTTTTGTTTTTGTCCAAAAAACATATGATTTTAATTTAATTAAGCAAAATAGTAATTAAATATTTTTTAAATCTTTTTTGGTTAAAAGGCCTTCTTGAGCACCAATTTTATTAAGATTAGCAGCACTATTTAAAATACCAAGTCTTAAAGCTTTCTTTAAATTATTAAACAAAATCAAACCAGCTAAAAATC
>Ga0272449_1000095_pt1 | contig 119803 bp, 106 predicted proteins | sample YNPCB0241_FD_198679 | JGI IMG/M metagenome (GOLD analysis project Ga0272449, IMG submission 198679) | Hot spring sediment microbial communities from Yellowstone National Park, WY, United States - YNP-CB-024-1 | ecosystem: Environmental > Aquatic > Thermal springs > Hot (42-90C) > Sediment...
TTGTTGAGGCAAAGAAGGTTGATGTAGCGAAATACAAGTTAAAAATTGTAGAGAGCGAACTTAAGAAAATAAAAAGTGAATTAGCAAAGATTAGTGAGAAAGATAAATTGTTAGAATATTCAAAAAATCTAAATGAATCAGAAAAAATTGATTTAGTGGTAGTAAAACAATGAGTAAAAAAACACATGAAAGAAGTTTTAATTTTAAAAAGTTTAAAATTTTTTTATTAGCTTTGATTATAGCAAGTCTTTTTATTACTGTTATTCTAAAACTATATTCTGTTCAGATTGGCAAAAGAGATTTTTATCTTTCTAGGTTAAATAGTCAATATGATTCTGTGTTTAATAGAAGGGCAAGTTTTAGAGGGGAGATTTATGACAGAAATGGAGTAGAACTTGCTACAAGTGTACTTTCTTTCTCAGTATATGTTTATAAAAATAAAATAAACGATATAGATAGTTTTGCTGCTAAGCTTTCTGAAACTTTGAAGATACCAAAAAAAGAGATTGTTTCAAAAATAAAAGATAGTGAGTTAAAGGGTTTTTATCTTTTAAGAAAAATTGAAGATTTATCACTCAAAAATAAGCTTATTGCTTTAAAAAAGGAAAATAAAAAAGGTATATCCGATGCTATAGAAATTGTTGAAGAAAGTAAGAGGTTTTATCCTTATAAAGAATTGGCAGCACAAATAATAGGTTTTGTAAATGAAGATAATGAGGGGTTAGAAGGTATTGAGTATTTTTATGATAATAAAATAAAAGGTGTTGCAACTAAAGTAAGTTATGGAAATGATATACCCGAAGGTTTTTTTGTAAAAGGTAAGCCTATCAAGGAAGGAAATAGCATTGAATTAAGTATAGATAAAGATATACAAGCTATTGTGGAAGAAGAATTACGAAAAGGCATAGAAAAAACAAATGCTAAAAGCGGTTTTATGATAGTAATGGACCCTACTACAGGTGAAATTTTAGCTATGGCATCGTATCCTCAATATGATCCAAATAATTATAGTGAGTTTTCTCCTTGGGCAAGGAGAAATAGAGCAATTATTGATATCTTTGAGCCAGGTTCTGTTATGAAGGTATTTGTTATATCAGCAGCTATAGAAGAAAGGCTTGTATCACCTACTACAAAAGTTTATTGTGAGAATGGTTTATATAGGGTTCATGATAGAAAATTTAAAGAAGCGCATCATAAGAGATACGGTACACTTACAGTAGAAGAGGTATTGAAATATTCTAGTAACATCGGTTCAATAAAAATTGGTGAAATACTAGGGAAGAAAAAACTTTATGAATATCTTACTAATTTTGGTTTTGGTAGTAAAACAGATGTAGGATTTCCTGGAGAAGTACGAGGTATAGTTCCAAAAGTAAAAGAGCTGACACCTGTAAGATTATCAACTGTGTCTTTTGGTCAAGGAATATCGGTTACTCCATTGCAGCTTTTAAGGAGTTTTGTTGCTGTGGTTAATGGTGGTTTCCTCTTAAAACCAATTTTGATAAAAAAAATTTTGGATGAAAACAATAATGTAATATGGAGTAATGAAAAACAAATTTTAAAGAGGGTAATTAGCGACAACACATCTAAAATTTTAAGAGAGATGTTGAGAAATGCCGTAAAAGAAGGAACAGGCAAAGAGGCAGATGTGCCTGGTTTGGAAGTCATAGGTAAAACGGGGACTGCACAAAAACCCGGTAAAAGAGGATATCTTGATGAATATTATGCGTCCTTTGTTGGTTCATTTCCCAAAGATAACCCTAAATATGCGATGTTTGTAGGAGTAGATTCACCTAAAGGAATAGCTTATGGAGGTTATGTGGCTGCTCCTATTTTTAGGGAAGTGGCAAAAAGGATGGTGGCGCTTAAGGGTGAAGAAAGAAAAACTATTGTTATTGAAAATAGGGAATATAATAATCAAACTGCAAAAGAGAAGAGTGATAAAAACATTCCTGTTGAAAAATATGTTGAAACTGATATTCCAGACTTCAGAGGGCTTACATTGCGTGAAGCAATCAGAATAGCAAATCTAAAGAAAATCGAGATAGAAGTTTACGGAAGTGGTGTAGTGTACGAACAGAAGCTTAACCAAAGTGCTGAAAACAATGGAAAAGCAAAAATTTCTCTATATTTGAAGTAGGTACAACATGAATATTGAAGAACTTTTAATGAAAATAAAGCCTTTAAAAATAATAGGTGAAATACCTCATACCTATGATGATATTACTAATGATTCAAGAGAGATAAAGGATGGTACCTTGTTTTTTGCTATAAAAGGTGTTACAAGGGATGGTCATGATTTTATAAAGGATATAAAAAGCAAACATTTTGTTGCTGTTGTAGAAAGGCTCGTTGAAGGGGTAGAATGTCCTCAAGTGCTTGTAAAATCAACTAGAAAAGCTTTTTTTGAAGCATTAAAACTTAAATATAATCTCGATTTAGAAAAGATGCCATTGGTAGGTGTTACAGGTACCAATGGCAAGACAACTTTTACCTATTTGGTAGAGTCTATAATGGCAGAAAGTGGAAGAAGATTTGGAGTTATAGGAACAATTAATTATAGGTATGGAAGTTACATTATTGAATCAAGCCATACAACGCCTGATATGAAAAAGATTTTTGATATACTATCTACCTTTGCTAATAGGGGCTGTGAAGGTGTGGTGATGGAGGTTTCTTCGCATGCTTTGAAGCAGAACAGGTTAGGTGATATATGTTTTGATGTAGCAGTTTTTACAAACATGACACCTGAACACCTTGATTTCCATAACAATATGGAAGACTACTATCTTTCAAAGAAAATACTTTTTGAAAGACATCTTAAAAAAAATGGTATAGGTGTAGTAAATATTGATGATCCCTATGGTTTAAGACTTTATCAAGAGATTGGTGATAAAAAGGTCAAAGGCTTTTCTTTCAATACGAAAACCGATTTTACCTGTGCAATCTTAAAAATGGATGAGAAAGGGCTTGAAGTAGGTATATGGTCAAAAGATTTTAGCGATGTTATTACTTCTTCATTAAGAGGCAGGTTTAATGCATATAACATTTGCAGTGCCTATATAGCTACAAAACTGCTTGGAGTTGATAGGGAAGTCATAAAAAAAGGTTTAGAAAAAGTAAAAGTCATACCTGGTAGGTTGGAAGAGGTTCAAAACAGTTGTGGTATAAATGTCTTTGTAGATTATGCACATACACCTGATGCATTGGAAAATATTTTAAATACAGTTAAAGAATTTACTAAAGGGAGAATCATTACTGTTTTTGGATGTGGTGGTGATAGGGATAAAACAAAAAGACCTCTTATGGGGCGTGTTGCCTCAAAATACTCTGATATTGTTATAGTTACTTCTGATAATCCAAGAACAGAAAATCCTTTAAGTATAATCGAAGATATAAAAGCAGGTTTAGATTTTTCGAAGAAAGTGATAATTCAGCCTGATAGAGAGAAAGCAATAAAAGATGCAATTTATTCAGCAAAAAAGGGTGATACCGTAATCATTGCAGGTAAAGGTCATGAGAATTACCAGATTTTCAAAGATAAAACAGTTTATTTTTCTGATAAGGAAGTAGCAAGAAAGGTCCTGGAGTTAAGGGAATGTTTGGTAACGGCTGGGAATTAGCAAAAGCCTGTAAAGGTACATTAGTAGGCTTGGGAGATATCTATTTTAGTGGCATATCCATTGATTCAAGGACCATTAATGATGGAGAGGTTTTCATTGCTATAATAGGTGAGAGGTTTGATGGACATGATTTTTTAAAAGATGCTATAAAAAGAGGTGCAAAAGGTGTAGTAGTAAAGAGAGGTACGAGCATTAAAAAGGGTAAGGGATTCTTTATTATTTATGTTGATGATACAAAGGTTGCACTTGGAGAGATAGCATCATATTGGAGAAACAAAATCTCTCCGACAGTAATAGCCATTACAGGTAGTTGTGGTAAAACGTCAACAAAAGAGATGGTTCATGCAATTCTTTCTAAAAAGTATAAAACTTTAAAAAATAAAGCGAATTTAAATAATTACTTTGGAGTTAGTTTAACACTTTTAAGTCTAAAAGATGAGAAGTTTGCAGTCGTTGAAGTAGGGATTAATCAGAAGTATGAGATGAAAGAGATTGCGGAAATTATAAAGCCTGATTTTTCTCTCATTACAAATATCGCCCCTGTTCATCTTGAAGGGTTAGGTAGTCTTCAAGATATTTATATGGAAAAAAAGATATTGCTTGACTATGCTAAAACAGGTGTTTTTTTGAATAATGAAGACATCAGGTTAAAAAATTATAAAAGAAAAGGAATAAGAATAAGAGCTTTTGGTCGTGGTGGGTATATAAGCTATAAAAAACCAGAAATTTTAAATGAAAAAAGCATGAAGATAACGCTTATTGAAAAGAAACGTACATCTCAAACAGTTATTTTTCCCTATATCGGTGTAAATCTGGCAACTAACATATCAGCTTCAGCCTTAGTTGGAAGGTTTTTTGGTATTGAATGGGAAAATATAAAAGATGCATTAGAAAATGTTTCACTACCAGGTATGAGAATGGAAGTAAAAGAGGTATGTGGAATAAGAATAATTCTTGATGCTTATAATGCTAATCCCTATTCAATGAAAAATGCTATAGATACTTTTTCTTTATTAAACTTCAAGAGAAAAAATCTTATCCTTGGAGATATGAAAGAACTTGGTAGGTGGAGCGCTTATTACCATTCTTCACTTGGTAGATATTTAATAAATTTCCCTTTTCATAATATCTATTTGGTTGGGAAAGAGATTGAAAAAACGTATAAAGTGCTTAAAGATTATGGAAAGAAAGGTGTGCATTATTTTAAGTCTATAGAAGAATGTAAGAAGGAAAGGGATAGCATATTTAAAGATTGTGATGCCATTTTGCTAAAAGGTTCTAGAGCTTTAGCTCTTGAAAAGATTTTAGAAAGGATTTGCTAAAGATGCTTTATAATTTTCTCTATCCATTAAAAACTTATTTTCCCCCCCTTAATGTATTGAGATATATAACATTTAGGACTATAGGAGCAATAATCACTGCTTTTGTAATTTGTCTTCTTATAGGTCCAAAAATAATAAAATGGCTTGAAAAAAACCAAGTAAAACAGATTATACGAGAAGATGGTCCAGAAACGCATTTTAAGAAAAAGGGTACTCCCACAATGGGAGGAATTCTTATACTAATATCTCTCTCCATATCTGTAATATTATGGAGTGATATGACTAATAAGTATGTATACATAACGTTATTCACCACACTTGCACTTGGTATGCTTGGTTTTGTGGATGACTATAAAAAAGTGAAAGATAGGTCTTCTAAGGGTGTATCTTGGAAAACCAAGCTTTTAATCCAACTTATTGTTGGAATAATTGCAGGTTACTTTTTGTATAAAGACTCTAATTTTAATACAGGTTTTGCAGTTCCCTTTTTTAAGTTTGTTGAAAAATACTGGAGTTTAGGTTTTTTTATGATTCCCTTTGTAATATTAATAATAATGGCAAGCTCAAATGCAGTAAATTTAACAGATGGTCTTGATGGACTTGCTATTGGTCCAGTTATGACAACGACAGCGGTTTATATGATTTTTGTTTATTCTGCTGGAAATGTTAAAATTGCAAATTATCTACAGATACCCTATGTGCCTGGAGTTGGTGAATTAGCTGTATTTTGTGGTGCAATACTTGGTGCTAGTTTAGGTTTTTTATGGTTTAATGCCTATCCTGCGTTGGTTTTTATGGGTGATACAGGCTCTCTTGCTCTTGGTGGAGCAATAGCTATGTTGGCTCTTTTATGCAAACATCCCTTTTTATTAATACTTGCAGGTGGTATATTTGTAGCAGAAGCATTGTCTGTTCTCATTCAGGTCATTTCTTTTAAATTAACGGGAAAAAGGGTTTTTAGGATGGCTCCGATACATCATCATTTTGAGAAAAAAGGGGAATTTGAAACAAGGATTGTTATAAGGTTTTGGATAGTTTCAGTTATACTTGCTTTGCTTACTATAGCAACTTTGAAATTGAGGTGAACTTATGAATTTAAAAGGTAAGAATGTACTTGTTGTTGGGCTTGGGAAAAGTGGATTTGCAAGTGCATTATTTTTAAAGAAAAGAGGTGCAAATGTTATAGTAAATGATATTGGTGAAGAAGCTAAATTTATAAAAGAAAGGGATATACTTTCCAAAGAAGGCATACAATGCATTTTTGGTAAACACGATAAAGCTTTATTTTATAACCAGGATTTGATTGTAGTAAGTCCAGGCGTGCCTGTGAATACAGAACCATTCATTTCTGCTAAAAATAAAGGTATTGAGATTATAGGAGAACTTGAACTTGCCTGTCGTTTTATTTCTACTCCAATTGTAGCAATTACGGGTACAAATGGTAAAACAACAACAACAACACTTCTTGGAGAAATATTAAAAGAGGCAGGTATAAAAGTATTTGTTGGTGGTAATATTGGGACTCCCCTAATAGAGTATGCCGATGATGACTCGGCAGATTTAGTTGTTTTGGAGGTTTCAAGTTTTCAGTTAGAAACTGTATACCATTTTCATCCCTATGGAGGTATTGTCTTAAATATTACGCCTGATCATTTGGATAGGTATAGTTCAATGGAAGAGTATGCAGAAACTAAGATGAGGTTATTTGAAAGACAAGAAACATTTGATTTTGCAGTGCTTAATGCAGATGATTATTGGATTATGAGATATAAACCATCGGTATTATCGGACATTTATCTATTTTCTACGGAAAAAGAGATATCGAAAGGGGCTTTTTATAGGGATAAAAAGATTCATATCAGACACCCCATTTTAAAAGATGAGGTGACAATAAATGAAAATGAAATTAGGCTAAAAGGGCTTCATAATATGGAAAATGTTATGGCTGTAGCAATTTCAGCATTGGAGCTTGGAGTGGATTTGAATGTAATCAAAAGAGTTATATACGATTTTGGAGGTTTGCACCATCGCGTTGAGTTTGTAGATGAAGTTGATGGCATATCTTTTTATAACGATTCAAAGGGTACAAATGTAGGTGCTGTCGAAAAAGCACTCGCAGGATTTGATAGGCCTGTTGTATTAATATTAGGTGGTAGAGATAAAGGTGGAGGTTATAGTTTTTTACACAAACAGATAAAAAGAATCGTTAAGCATGTTATTGCTCTTGGTGAAGCAAAAGATAATATTTATAAAGATTTATATGAAATTGTGCCTGTAACTAAAGTTAATTCCTTTGAAGAAGGCGTATATACAGCTTTTCGAAAAGCTGATAAAGGTGATGTAGTACTGCTTTCACCAGCTTGTTCAAGTTTTGATATGTTCAATAGCTATATTGAAAGGGGAGAAAAATTTGTTGAAATAGTAAAAAAAATAAAGGCAGAGGTAAATGTTTAAGGTAGATAAATATCTACTGATACCTTTTCTATACCTTGTACTACTTGGATGTATGATGGTGTTTTCTGCGAGTGTTAGCATACATTCAAGTAGTAGCGGTGTTCTTACATTATTTGTAAAACATTTGATAACGATTGGCTTTGGAACAGTTTGTCTTTTAATATGTTATTTTACACCCCTTGAATACTGGCAAAAAATCATTTACATTCTTTTAGTTATAAGTATTATTGCCCTAATACTTGTTTTAGTTCCTGGCATTAGTAGTGAGATAAAAGGAGCAAAGAGGTGGCTAAAGTTACCTTTTGGTTTTAACTTTCAACCATCCTTTTTTTGTAAATGGGTATTGATAATTTATATGGCAACATCCTTAAGTAAAAAAACACCTGAAAAAATAAAAAGTTTTAAAAAAGGAATGTTACCCTATCTTGTTATTCTTTTCGTCCTTGGTCTGCTATTTCTATTTGAACCTGATTTTGGTGGGTTTATAGTTATGTCAATTATGAGTTTTATCATGATGTTAATTGCTGGGACAAGGCTTATATATTGGCTAATAATGGGGATTATTCTTTCACCTATTTTGGGTTATATTGCGGTTACAAAAACTTATCGATGGAATAGATTACTTGCGTTCATCGATGTATGGAAATATGCTCAAAGTTATTCTTATCAAATTGTACAATCCTTGCTATCCTTTGCTGGTGGTGGAATATTCGGCAGGGGGATAGGCAATGGTATACAAAAATTGTCTTTTCTACCAGAAGCACATACTGATTTTATTTTCTCTGTTATTGGGGAGGAGTTAGGTTTTGTTGGCACGATTTCAGTAGTGGTGAGTTTTTTAATCATTATGACAAGGGGCTTTTATTTAGCTTATAATCTAACAGATAACACATATCTATGTTACCTTGCCTGTGGTCTTACCCTTTTTGTTTCTCTTGAGGCAGCTTTCAATATGCTTGTTACACTTTCAATGGCTCCACCAAAGGGATTACCCATGCCATTTGTAAGTTATGGTGGTACTGCTATGATGGTCTATTTTTCAACTATGGGCTTACTTCTCAATATTAGTAGGAGGGTTAAATGTTAGCTGTTGTTACTGGTGGTGGTACTGGTGGGCATGCAATCCCAGCAAAAATTATAGTAGAAGCATTAATGGAAAGGAACTTGGATGTGTTTTATGTGGGGAGTATAAACGGTATTGAAAGAAAGATTATGCAGGGTAATTTTAATAAACTTTTTTTGAAGGTTAGTGGGATTAAGGGAAAAAATATTTATGATGCATTTAAAGGGCTAGTCCTTATATTAATTGCTTTTGTGAAGATGTTTTTCATATTTTTAAAAAATAGGCCTGATTTTATATTGGGAGTTGGAGGCTTTGTTAGTGCGCCGTCATTGTTGGCTGGGGTTATTTTGCGGATACCAATCTATTTGCAGGAACAGAATTCTATACCAGGTGTGGTTACAAAATATTTTTCTAATTTTTCAAGAAAAGTTTTTCTTGGTTTTGAGGATACCAATCGAATTTTGCCAAAAGAAAAAGTTATTGTTATAGGCAATCCTTTAAGGAAGGATTTTTTAAAGGCACATTTTCAATATAAAGCATTCGATAAATCGGAGAAAATGAACATCTTAGTACTTGGTGGTAGTAAAGGAGCAAAGTTTATCAATGAGCTTGTTTTAAATACCCTGAAGATGCTCGATAAAGAAATGTTTAATTTTTACCATCAAACGGGGGGAATGGATAAAGAAAAGGCTTCTAAAATATATGAAAAGTATGGGTTTAATTCAGATGTTTTTGATTTTACCAACGATATAGTAAAATATTATGAAAAAGCTCATTTTGTAATTGCCCGAGCAGGAGCAATGACTGTTACAGAGATATTGTATTTTAAGATACCTGCTTTATTTATCCCCTATCCCTATGCTATCTATGACCACCAGGCAAAAAATGCAGAATTTGCCGTTAAAATAGGAGCGGCTATGATGTACCGAGAAAAAGATATAAATGAGTCTAAACTTGCTGGTATTTTAATGGAATTGTATGAAAAACCTGAAAAATTACAGAAAATGTCTGAAAGAGCAGAATCATTTACATTAAGAAATCCTGCTCAAGAGATAGTAAATTTTATTCTGGAGGATATAGGTGTACAAGGGTGACTTAAAAATTCATTTTGTTGGTATAGGTGGTATTGGTATGAGCGGAATAGCTGAGGTGTTACATAACTTAGGCTATGAAATCACTGGCTCCGATTTGAGAGAAACAGATACTACAAAAAGACTTGAAAGTTTAGGGATAAAAATTTTTTATGGTCATAAACCTGAGAATGTATGTGATGCTGAAGTTCTTGTGGTTTCAAGTGCTGTAAAAAAGGATAATCCCGAAATCCTTGAAGCTAAAAAAAGGGGGATTCCCATCATTTTACGAGCAGAAATGCTTGCAGAGTTGATGAGGATGAAATATAGCATTCTTGTAGCAGGTACTCATGGAAAAACCACTACCTCCTCTGTTATAGCCAATATGATGTATCATGTTGGGATGGACCCAACATTAGTTGTTGGTGGAAAACTAAACAATTTTGGGACAAATGCAAAACTTGGTCAGGGTACTTTTGTAGTTGCAGAAGCTGATGAAAGTGATGGTAGTTTTTTACTGTTATCACCAACTATTGCAGTAGTTACAAACATTGAAAGAGAACACATGGATCACTACGGCAGTTACGATAATCTTGAAAAAGCTTTTGTCGATTTTCTAAATAAAGTTCCTTTCTATGGTTTAAATATAGTTTGTCTTGATAATACTGGTGTTCAGAGAATAATACCAAGATTAAATAGAAGAGTAATGACTTATGGGTTTAGCCATCAGGCTGATTTAAGAGCTGAAAATATTGTTACAAGAGAAAGGGAAAGTGAGTTTAATGTTATTTATCAAAATAAACATGTAGGAAAGTTTAAGATTTGCATACCAGGTAAACATAATGTACTTAATGTTCTTGCTGCAATTTGTGTAGCAATAGAATTGAATCTTGATATGGAAAAAGTTAAAGAATCTTTTTTGAATTTTAAGGGAATACAGAGAAGGTTTCAGATAAAAGGTGAAGCAAAGAGTATTATAGTTGTGGATGATTATGGCCATCATCCCACTGAAATCAAGGCAACATTAGATACAGCAAGGAATTTCTGGAAAGGGAGGATTGTTGTTCTTTTCCAGCCCCATAGATATACAAGGACACAAGATTTGTATGATGAGTTTTTGACTGCATTTTATGATGCTGATGTAGTGCTTGTGATGGACATATACGCAGCTTCTGAAGATGAAATTCCAGGTGTAAGTGGGGAAGGACTGGCTGACGGTATTAGAACTTTTGGACATAAAAATGTATATTATGTGGGCGATAAAGATAATGCCTTTAAATTTTTAAAGGGTTTTTTGAATGAAGGAGATTTATTATTGACCCTTGGAGCAGGTGATGTTTATAAAGTTGGAGAAAGGGTATTAGAGGAACTACAAAATGCTTGAAATAGAAGGCTTTGAAGGACAAATACTTGAAAATGAGCCTTTAAGTTTGCATAACACCTGGAAAATAGGTGGGAAAGCGAAGTATGTTGTTTTTCCTACTGATGAAAAAGACTTAGAAAAAGTAGTCTCTTATGCAATTAAATATAGCATTCCCTGGTATATTGTTGGTAATGGGAGTAACATATTATTCCCTGATGAAGGTATAGATGGGATATTAATAAAAATGACAAAGGGTTTTAAAAATAAAGCTGTAATAAGATATGATGATGGTAAAGGTATAGTCTTTTTTGGAGCTGGAATTATATCAAGTGAGGCTCTTTCCTATCTGTTAAAAATGGAAGTTTCTGGACTTGAATTTATTGCTGGGATACCAGGTAGTATTGGTGGGATATTGAAAATGAATGCAGGTGCCTTCGGAAAAGAAATAAAAGATAATCTTGCATGGATAAATCTTTTCTCAATAAAAGATGGTTTTATAACGATTGAAAGAGAAAATCTTGATTTCCAGTATAGAAAACTTAAAATATCTGAAGATTATATTATTACAGGTGGAGCCTTTATCTTAGAACGGTCTATAAGTGATATAATTCGTAAGAATATAGAAAATTTTCAAAAGATAAGAAAAGAAAAGCAGCCCATTGGACAGCCGTCCTGTGGGTCCGTTTTCAAAAATCCTGAAGAGATACCTGCTGCAAAACTTATAGAGGAGGTTGGTTTAAAGGGGTTTCAGGTAGGTGGTGCAAGGGTTTCGGACATACATGCAAACTTTATAATCAATACGGGAAATGCTACAGCGAAGGATATTTTGACTTTAATTGAGTTGATAAAACAGAAAGTGTGGTTGAAGAAAGGTATTATGTTAGAAGAAGAGGTTGTTCAAATAAACATAAAAAAACAAATAAAGGCGAAGGTTATATGAGAGTTGGTGTAATATATGGAGGTTTATCAAAGGAAAGGGAAGTTTCACTAAAAACGGGACAGGCTGTTTCAAACGCATTAAAAGAATTAGGATATGATGTAGTAGATATTATTGCTGATGAAAGAATAGTGGAGCAGATTTTAAAAGCAAAAATAGATATTGCCTTTATTGCTCTACACGGTAGGTTTGGTGAGGATGGGACAGTACAGGGATTATTGGAATTATTGAAAATTCCCTATACTGGTTCGTCTTGTATGTCATCTGCAATAGGTATGGATAAGGTAATTACGAAAAAAATATGGGTTAGTGAAGGGATAAGAACTCCTGCATTTCAAGTTTTATATAACATTAAAGATAAAAAGGAAATTGATTATCCCCTTGTAGTAAAGCCACCCTGTGAAGGGTCAACAATAGGCATTAATGTAGTTTTTAATGATGATGAATTTTACAAGGCCTTGGAAGAAGCCTTCTTGCTTGGCGATAAAGTTTTGATTGAAAAATATATAAAAGGTAAAGAGTTTACCGTAGCTGTTTTTGAAGATGAAGTATATACCCCTATAGAAATCCGACCCAAAAAGGGTTTTTACGACTATAGTTCGAAATATACAAAGGGAGCAACTGAATATATAATTCCACCACAATGTAGTGATAATGTAGTTAAGGAAATGATGGAAACTGCAAAAAAGGCTTATAAGGCAATTGGTTGCAGTGGCGCAGCAAGAGTTGATTTTATGCTTGATTCAAAGGAAGAAATTACCTATGCGCTTGAGATTAATACAATTCCTGGGATGACAGAGACAAGTTTACTGCCTAAAGCTGCTGCCTATCATGGGATTGATTTTAAAAGCCTTGTTCAGAAAATTCTAAAGTCTGCGAGGTTACATATAAAGGTTTGATATGAGAAGGACGTCGATAAACGAGAGAATACTTTTAGAGAAAAAGAAGAAAAGGGGTAGAAAACTCATTTTATTGTGCCTTCTTTTTATTTTTCTTATAAGTGTTTCTTTAGTTTTTTTTGTCCAGACAGTAAGAGTTTTTGGACCAGTCATTTCAAAAGGTATTAAAAGTTTCGGAGAGAAGTTTTTCAATATTAAGGAAGTTGCTGTTATAGGTGCAGGAGAATATGGAGAAAAAGAGATAAGATCATATGTAGAGCCTCTAATAAAGGTAAATCCCAATCTTATAACCTTTCCTGTATCGACTATAAAGTTTTTTCTTGCTACAAGGCCTTATATACATTATGGAGAGATCAGAAAGGAACTACCAAACCGACTTGTGATTATGGTTAAAGAGAAAAAAACAGTTGCTATACTTGTTAACAATGGTTTTTTTCATTTAGATGAAAATGGTAATATTATAAGGGCTATGCAAAATGGTGAAAATATTGATGTTCCAGTAATTACTATAGAAGATGGACTTGCACAAAATATTATTGATGAGTCTTTAAAGACTGCTTGTCTTTTAATAACTCTTGATAGTAAATCCACGCCAGAGATTACTTTTTCTGAGTTAAGAATAACAAATAATGGTATAATTGGACGTAGCATGGATTTAAAAACTCAAGATAATTACATCCCACCTCTTTACTTTTCTAAAGACAATGCGGAAAAGAAACTTTTACAACTCAAGAAACTTTGGTCAGAGATAGTTAAGAAAAAAAATGAAATTGAGTTTATTGATAGTAGGTTTAAACATGGAATTGTGGTAAAATCAAAAACCACAGAGGAGCGTTTCAATGGCTAAAGATAAAAATGAAAGAATAGTCGTGGGTCTTGATATAGGAACAACTAAGGTTTGTGCTACTGTTGGACTTTTTACTGAAAATGGCCTTGAGATAATAGGTGTTGGTCTTGTACCATCGCGAGGTATTAGGAAAGGTGTGGTTATTAATATAGATGAGACTGTTGATTCAATAAAGAAAGCCGTGGCAGAAGCAGAAGGTATGGCTGGTTTCAAAATTAGATCTGCCTATGTAGGTATAGCAGGTGGTCATATTAAAAGTTATAACAGTACCGGTGTAATAGCGATAAAAAATAAAAAAGTGACACAAGAGGATAAAAGAAGAGTTATAGAAGCAGCTCAGGCATTACATATACCATTAGATAGTGAAGTTCTACATGTCCTTCCGCAGGAGTATATTATTGATTCCCAAGATGGTATAAAAGAACCACTAGGTATGAGTGGTGTAAGGCTGGAGGTAAAGGTTCATATAGTAACGGGTTCTGTTTCTGCTGTTCAAAATATCATTCAGTGCTGTCAAAGAGCAAATATCGAAGTATCAAATATTGTTCTTGAACAAATTGCCGCAAGTGAAGCAGTTTTAACGGAAGATGAAAAAGATTTAGGTGTGGCTCTAATCGATTTAGGTGGTGGAACAACAGATTTGGCAATATTTCATAATGGTAGTATTAAGTATACATCCGTACTTGCACTTGGCGGTAACCATGTTACTAATGATATAGCAATAGGTTTGAGAACGCCAACTTCTGAAGCTGAAAAACTTAAGATGAAATATGGATGTTCCCTTGTATCGATGGTAGACAAAGATGAGATGATAGAGGTCCCATCGGTAGGGGTTAAAAAAAGCAGGCTAGTGCCGGCAACAACGCTTGCTAACATAATAGAGCCGAGAATGGAAGAAATATATACTTTGGTGAATAGAGAGATTATTAAAGCAGAAATGGAAAATTTTATAACTTCTGGTATTGTACTTACAGGAGGAGGGGCTTTAATAAGAGGTTCTGCAGAGTTAGCTGAAAATGTTTTTGGTGTGCCTGTAAGGATTGGTATCCCAAAAGTAAGAGGTGTGGTAGATGTTGTATCATCACCCCAACTTTCAACAGCAGTAGGTCTTGTATTATATGGAAGTAAAGATTTCTATAAAAGAGGTAGAATAACAACCTCTGCTACCGATAAAGAAAAATGGAGTTTTGGGAAAGTCTGGAACAGAATGAAAGAAATGTTTTTTGATTTTTTTGAATAAAAGGGGGTAGCCAATGTTTGAAATGCAAAAAGAAGAAGCCTTTCAGGCAAGGATTAAGATTGTTGGTGTAGGTGGTGGCGGTGGTAATGCAATTAATAATATGGTTTCAAGGGGGATTGAGGGGGTTGAGTTTTGGGCTGCAAATACAGATGCACAAAACCTCTCAAAAAATCTTGCACCTTATAAGCTGAAGTTAGGTTACAGTAACAGAGGATTAGGAGCAGGTGGTGACCCTGAAAGGGGAAAAGAAGCTGCTTTAGAAAGCGCTGAAGAGATAAAAAATGCTTTAAATGGTGCTGATATGGTTTTTATAGCTGCTGGTATGGGTGGTGGAACGGGGACAGGTGCAGCACCAGTTATTGCAAAAATTGCAAAAGAATTGGGTGCATTAACCGTTGCGGTAGTTACAAAACCCTTTGAATTTGAAGGTAAACATAGAAAATTAAAAGCAGAAAAAGGTATAGAAGAGCTCAAAAAGAATGTAGATTCACTAATAACAATTCCAAATAATAGGTTACTTGCATTGGTTGACAAAAATACCACCTTTATTGAAGCATTTAAAATAGCCGATGATGTGTTATACCAAGCAGTTAAAGGTATTTCTGATTTGATAACAGTAAATGGTTTGATTAATATAGATTTTGCAGATGTTAGATCAATCATGGAATCAACAGGTGTTGCACTTATTGGAATTGGAGTTGCTTCTGGTGAAGGAAGGGCAAGGGAAGCTGCTGAAAAGGCAATATCAAATCCACTTTTAGAAGATTTAAGTTTACATGGTTCAAAGGGATTATTACTAAATATAACAGGAGGCTATAACTTAACATTGAACGAAGTTTATGAAGCTGCTGAAATTATAAGAGAAACAGCACATGAAGATGCAAATATACGTTTTGGTGCGATAATTGATGAGAGCCTTGAAGATACAATTCGTGTAACAGTTGTTGCTACAGGTTTTAGTGAAGAATCAAAAAATAAAGACTACATTGAGCCAAGAAATAGACAGAAAAGACAAATTAAAGATGATAATATATCCGATGATGAGTTGGAAATACCAGCTTTTATAAGATACCAGGTTGATTGATATATCTATGAGGGATTTATATGCAAAAAGAAAGGGGGTTTTAAGTAGAGAAAAAGGAGTTAAAGGCAGAAGGGGTAAAAAAAATATTGTCCTTTTTTATCCCAATTCGTACAGTATTGGTATAAGTTCGTTGGCCTTCCATAGGATATGGGAGTTATGTAGAAGAAATAGTGAGATTGGGGTTTTAAGGTATTTTTTAGAAAACGAAGGTGAAAAGGATATTTTTCCTCTTGATGAAGAGTTAGACACTTCTGATGTAGCTGTTTATGCTTTTTTTCTATCTTACGAAAACGATTATTATAATGTAATCCATGCATTAAAAAAACTACGGTTGCAGTGTTTTGCTAAAGAAAGAAATGAATTACCCCTTGTAATTGCTGGAGGTGTTGCTGTAACAAATAATCCTGAGCCTCTTGCAGAAATATTTGATGCCATATTTATAGGTGAAGTAGAAGATAATTTCGAACAGTTTCTCGAGATTATTCTTGCTGAAGATAGCAAAAAGGAGTTATTAGAAAAATTAGAAAAACTTGAAAGTGTTTATCTTCCAGATAGAGTAACAATTGAGTATGATAAAGATGGAATCATAAAAGAGATTTCTGGAAGGAAGGTAAAAAGAGGCGTCTACAAACATTTCTCTCAAGATTTTTCAACCTCTCTTTGTGTAACTGAAGTTGGTGAGTTTGGTAATACCTTTTTAATAGAATTAACAAGAGGATGTCCTGGACAATGTAAATTTTGCATATCAAGAACAATCTATACACCTCTTCGCTTTGCCTCTTATGATAAGGTAAAAGAAGTAATAGAGAATAACAAGGATGTAAAAAAGTTTGGCCTTTTGGGTGCTTCTGTTTCATACCATCCTCATATAAAAGACATAATGGCATTAATTGTAGATAGTGGGAAAGAGTTTTCTCTTTCTTCTTTAAGAGCTGATTTGGTTGATGATGAATTTATTCAGCTTCTAAAAAGAGGTGGGACAAAAACTATTACCATAGCTCCTGAAGCAGGTACGGAAAGAATGAGAAATCTTATATCAAAGGGGATTGATATTGGAGATATAGAAAGGGCTGTGAGATTATCATTAAAATACGAAATTGAAAATTTAAAAATGTATTTTTTGATAGGTCTTCCCTTTGAGAGTGAGGAAGATATTGAAGGTATTATCAAACTGGCTGGTTTGATTAAACATATTGAAAATAAAGAAAGAAAGAGGTTTAAAAAGGTCAGTTTCAGCATAAGTACCTTTGTGCCAAAACCTTTCACTTCCTTGCAATGGGCTTCTTTTGCTGATGTAAATCAAACAAATGAGAAGCTAAAATATATAAGAAAGAAGCTTCTTTCTAAAGGAGTAACAGTGTTATATGATTTGCCAAAATGGGCAAGATTACAGGCTGTTTTAAGTAGGGGTGATAGAAGAGTAGTTTCATTGATAATGAAAGGTTTGGAAAATAAGTATTTTTCTTCTGTCAATATAAATCCTGCCTTTTATGCCGAAAGAGAAAGGTCTATTAATGAAATATTCCCATGGGAAGTTGTTGAGTGTGGGTTAGATAGAAAGGTTTTATTGAAACACTGGGAAGATTATAAAAAAGAAGCTTCTTTATCAAACTACTAGTACCGCTTCCAATGTATTTTCATCAATGAGTTTAGCTTTAAACTCTTTTTTAGGAATTTCTTGTTTTATAAAAAGTTTTAAATATTCTCTGCTTAAAACTCTATATGTATTTTTGTCAAGTATTTTGTCTTCTATACAAAGCACTTCTTTATTTGCAAATCTCTTAATAAACTCCTTACGTTTTTTTGAATCGATTTCTTTTAAAAGGTTATATCTTTCATAAGCTGTGTTTCTATCAACTTTACCATCATATTCATATGCTTCAGTTCCTTTTCTAGGGGAGAATGTAAAAATATGCATATAGTCAATGGGTATGTTGTTTAATAAAGTTAGTGTTTCTTGAAAACAGAGTTCATCTTCTTTTGGAAAACCCACAATTATATCAATCCCAATACATGCGTTTGGGAAAAATTTTCTAATAAGTTCAATCTTTTTTTCAAAAGTGCTTGTATCATATTTCCTTTTCATCAATTTTAAGATTTTGTTACTTCCACTTTGTAGGGGGATATGGAAGTGGTGACATAGATTTTCCATTTCAGAAAGAATTTGTAATAATGTAGGAGTTATTTCATTTGCTTCGAGAGAAGAAAGCCTTATTCTAAAGGGATAGTGTTCATTTTTTATTGATTCCATAAGTGTTTCGAAAGATGAATTAATATCTATGCCCCATTTACCTAAATGGATACCTGTTAAAACAACTTCATTCTCATCTCTTAGATTATGCAGATTTTTGATAACAAGTTCTAATGGCATGCTTATAGGCCTTCCTCTTAAAAAAGGTACAATACAGTAACTGCAAAAGGCATCACAACCATCTTGTATCTTTAAAAAAGAACGAGCTCTATCTTTATAAGTTCTTGTGTACTCAAATTGTAAAGGATGGCTATTTTTGATTTCATTGTTTGTGAGAATTGATGGAATAAAGATTTTTTCAAAGTTGGTAAATATTTTCCATACTCCGGGAAAGTCTTTAAGGTTGTTTTCTTTCTCTGTATAACAACCAGTTAATATGATTTTTGCATTAGGATTAAGCCTATGAAGCTTACTGATTGTTTGTCTACATCCTTGTTCTGCTTTGTCCGTAACAGCACAGGTATTGAAAATAATGTATTCAGCATCTTTAGGATTTTCGGTAATTGAAAAACCAGCTTTTTGAAAGAATTCTATGAGTATACTTTTTTCAAATTGGTTTACTTTACAACCTGCATAAGTGATATATACGCTATTTTTCATAAATTCATTATAGCATAAACAAGAAGATAAATTTTCTTGATTTTTTTAAAACAATGTTATAATTTAAACTATGAATGACTCAAGAGTCAGAAATTTGCCCTTCCATTATGCTTGGATAATTGCCGTTACAGGAACTTTTTGTATAATAGCCTGTCTTGGTTTTGGTAGGTTTGCACTAGGAATGATTTTACCTTCTATGGCTAAAAGCTTAAAACTAAATTATTCTCAAATGGGTTTTATAAGTACCGGTAATTTTGTGGGATATCTAATTTCTGTTTTTTTTAGTGGTATGGTAGTTTCTAAATTTGGACAGAGGTTGTACATATTTCTGTCATTGCTTTTAGTAGGTATTAGTATGATTTTTCTTAGTTATTCTTATAATTTTTTCTATTTACTTTTCTTATACTGGCTTACTGGGATTGGTAGTGGTGGAGCAAATGTCTCAATGATGAGCCTTGTATCAGCATGGTTTACAAAAAAAAATAGAGGTAAAGGTGCTGGTATAATGACTATAGGTAGTGGCTTTGCGATTATATTCTCAGGGGTGTTTATACCTTATGTTAACAGCATAAAAGGAGATGAGGGGTGGCGGTTTAGTTGGTTTTTCTTAGGAAGTCTTGTAATAATTATTGCTATACTTTGCCTACTTCTGTTAAGAAATTCTCCATCAGATTTTGGGCTTAATCCTCTAGGGTTTGATGAAAAAGGAGATGAAAAAATTAAAAAGGAAAATTTCCATGTAGAACAAAGGATTTATAAAAGCAAAGTTATATATCATCTTGGAACTATTTATTTTCTTTTTGGCTACACTTATGTCATTTATGCAACATTTATTGTTACTACTCTCGTTAAAGAAAGAGGATTTTCTGAGAGTTTAGCTGGCAATTTCTGGTCTTGGGTAGGGTTTTTGAGCCTTTTTTCAGGGCCTGTTTTTGGCATTATATCTGATAAATTGGGAAGAAAAGCAGGCTTAATCATTGTTTTTAGTTTTCAACTTATATCTTACTTACTTGTTGCATCAAAACTTCCAGGAATTTTTCTCTATTTATCTATTTTTTGTTATGGATTTGTTGCCTGGAGTATACCTACAATAATGGCCGCTGCCGTAGGTGATTATGTAGGGACTCAGAATTCAGCAAAAGCCTTTGGATTTATTACGTTTATTTTTGGGCTTGGTCAAATCATAGGTCCAACAATAGCTGGAATTATGGCTGAAAAAACAGGTAGTTTTTCCTCAAGTTTCTATATGTCAGCTTTTTTGGCAGCTATTGCTATATTGCTTTCTGCTTTTCTTAAAAAACCTCAAATGAAGTGATTATTTTTCTACAATTTTGGCTTCTTCAATAATTACGTAGAAAAAGTAACCTGCACCCAAATTCTTATTAGTTTCAACTTTACCTTCCATCGTAACAATATCACCAACTTTAAGTTCTTCTTGCGTTGTTACAACAAGGTCAGTATTTGCATTTATATCGGAAAAATGTACCCAGTTTTTACCCATTATTTTTGGAGTTACTTTTGTAACTTTGCCATTAAAGGTAATTATGTTACCCTTTAAATCAGAAGCATTTTTAATAATCTTAGAGACGTTAAAAATACCTGGAACTTTTGAAGTAGTTGTATTTTTACTTTGTTCCTTTGAGTCTAATACTGAAGCTTTTGTGGCAAAGATAATTTCTGTAAAAGTTCTTTTTAAAGTAGGGCTATTAAAATCTTTCATAATTATACCAGCAGATGTTTCTATAGTATTTCCTGGTTTGACATCTAGTTTTGGGATTGCAATCCATATATCTTTGTTATTTTCATTAATTCTAACATAGGTATAATTTTCAACCTGTAATGTTTCCAAAACCGTTCCTTTATGAGTCGTTTGAGCATAGGAAATGCTTTGGATAAGAATTATAAACAAAATAGCTTTGATAAAATGTTTCATAAAATTTGTTCCTTTTTTCTATTTATTTTTTTTATTGTAAGCCTTTTTGGTGAAAAAAGATATAAAAATTTGAAAAAAATATTAAAAAAAGGGACTAAAAGACAACAGTAAATTAAATTTTCCCAATCAATGGTTTTATAAAAACAATAATAAATTCAATATCTTATCAATTTAAAAAGAGGTTTTATTTTTTTACTTGCATTTTAATAAAAAATATGATTTACTTTTACGTAAACTGTAAAAAGGGGGTTAACTATGGCAACATTAAATTTACCTAAAAAAGTTGTTCTTGGAGACATAACTGTAAGAGATGGTTTTCAACATGAAGAAAAATTCATCCCTACAGAAGCTAAGATATGGCTTGCAGAAGAGCTAATACTTGCTGGTTTTAGAAGAATAGAAGTAACTAACTTAGGAAATCCTAAGGTCATGCCTCAATTCAAAGATGCAGAAGAAGTGCTAAAGGGTATTAGAAATAGTAAAAGGGTTGCTCATCTTTTGAAGGATGTTGAGATTACTGCTGTAACAATAAGGGAAAAGGCAGTTGAAAGGGCGATACAGGCGAAAAAAGAAGGATGGGGGCCAGATAGGATATTGCAAATGGTATCGACAAGCGAGTCGCACCAACTCAAAAATTCAGGACTTACTCATAAAGAATATTGGGCAATGACAGAAAAATGTATAAAACAAGCTAAGGAAGTAGGACTTAAGTTTAACGGAACTGTTAGCACTATTTGGGGTTGCCCTATAGAAGGTCCCACAGAAATGAAAAAAGCTGTTGAATTTACGAAAAGATATTTAAGTATTGGTGCTGATGATATAGAACACGCTGACCATGATGGGCAGGCAACACCTTTGAAAGTGTATGAATATTTTTCAATGGTACTTGATGAAATACCTGATCCAACAAAACATATTGCTCATTTTCATGTTACAAGAGGATGGGGGCTTGCAAATGTTTTTGCTGCACTTCTTGCAGGTATAACTCATTTTGAATCAACCTGCGGTGGTATTGGAGGTCAACCAGCAAATTTTGTTGATGGAGTTCCCGTACCAGGAACTGGTGAATATTATTATAAAGACCCCAATATAACAGGATTAGTTTGTACTGAAGATTTGGTAGTAATGCTTGATGAAATGGGAATTGAGACAGGTATTGATGTGGATAGGCTTTTAAAGATTGGTAATATGGTTGAAAAAATTGTTGGTAGAAGGTTAAGATCTGAATGTATAAAGACAGGAAGGATACCTAAAGGACCAACAGAGTTTCTTGAGGAACATTTAAAAGCAAAACTTGCTGCATCAAAGTAATAGAGGTAAGGGGGTAAACCCCTTTATCTCTTTTTTTAATGATGTTCATTTAGAGTATGGGGTTACAATAAATCTTGAAAAGTATACGCGAAATAGTATTTATCGTTTGTGGAATAGCGTAAATTTTTCTAAAATAAACTTTTTAAGAAACTATACAAATTATGTTGCAATCTCCTCTAAAATTTCGTCAATATTGATATCTTCTATATCATCTTCTGTTAAGGGTTTATCACCTAACTCGATGCTTGCTTCTTCATACGTCTCTCGCTCGCTTTTGTAGAAAACGCCTATAGGTATTCTTTCATTGTTATTTTCAGTAGCTAATGCAAGGGCCTTGTTAAAATCTTCTGGATCATGACCTGCATCTTCTAACTTATAAATTCTTTGGTTGTAAAAGGGATATGAATAAGATGGATTGAAAGTTACACAGGGTTGCAATACATCAATGACTGCAAAACCTTTGTGTTTTATGCCCTGAACAATTAGAGAAGTTAGATGGTCAATTTCTCCTGAATAGCCTCTTGCAACAAAAGTTGCACCAGAAATTATAGCTAAAGCTATAGGATTAACAGGTAGTTCGATAACGCCAAAAGGTGTTGATTTTGATGCAAAGCCTTTAGGGCTTGTTGGTGAGGTCTGTCCTGTGGTTAGTCCATAAACTTTGTTGTTGTGTATAATGTAGGTAATATCAAGGTTTCTTCTACTGGTATGTATAAAATGTCCCAGACCAATACCAAGACCATCTCCATCACCAGAAGTAGCAATTACATTTAATTTATGATTTGCTAATTTTATGCCAGTTGCAACTGGTAGAGTTCTACCATGAATGCTATGAAAACCGTAAACTTTTAGAAAATTACTTAGGTTACCTGAGCAACCAATCCCAAAAACCATTGTAATATCATGGTTTTTAAAACCGAGTTCATTAAAAGCTGCTTTTAAAGCATACCATATACCGAAATTACCACATCCTGGACACCATGAGGGTTTCTGATAGGTATTATATACAGGGAAATCTTTCATTTAAATCCTCCTTTTTATGTATTCAACTATTTCATGTGGGAAAAAGGGTCTCCCATCAAATTTTAGTAGTTTTTCTTTAATTTCTATAAGTAGGTTCTCTTGCAAGATAGAAGCAAACTGTCCAAAATAATTATTCTCAATACAAATTAGTCTTTTTGCATTGTTAACGAAATCTATATAGTGTTCCTTAACAAAAGGATGGGGACATATGCAATGTAAGAAATTAACTTTTATGTTTTCATGTTTAATGTATTCCATGGCTCGTAAAATAGGATTTTTAACTGAACCAAAACCTATTAATGATACTTCAGCATCTGTTTCTCCATAAATTTTTGGTTTAGGTATTTCTTTCTTTATACTTTCAAGCCTTTTCATTCTCTTTTCAACCATAGCAATTCTCAAATCTTTTTCTTCTGTAACTAGACCATATTCGTCATGTTCATCGCTATTAGCTAATTGCATACCATTTGGTGAGGGAGGAAAAGCTCTCCAGGATATGCCGTCTTCTATGCTAAGGTCGTATCTTTTAAAGTTTTCTGGAACATCTTTAAGCCTTTTACCTCTTTCCTTAGGTAAATCATATTGAGTAAGGTTATCTACGCTTTCTGAGCTTTCGGAGAGAAATTTATCGCTTAGTAGTATTACTGGAATTTGATATTTTTCAGCTAAGTTAAAAGCTAATTGTATTAATTGGTATGCCTCTGATACATCACCAGGTGTAAGAATCACTCTTATGAAGTCTCCTTGTGAAGCATGCATTACAAATCTTAAATCACCTTGTTCTGTCCATGTTGGCATACCAGTACTTGGTCCTGGTCTCATACATTCGACAATTACTAATGGAGTTTCTGTTATTGAAGCCATACCTAATGCTTCAGTCATAAGACTAAATCCACCACCAGATGTGGCAGCCATTGAGCGAATCCCTGCAAAGGATGAACCAATTGCAGTTAAAATAGCTGCAATCTCATCTTCAGTATGTTTTACAATAATTCTATATTTTCGTTCTAATGGTGATAAAAAATGTAATATAGAAGATGCAGGTGTCATTGGGTAAGCAGCATAAAGTTTTAAACCAGCCTTTACAGCGCCCAATGCAATTGCTTCATTTCCTGTAATTACATATTTCTTTGCATAAGTATTATTTGTCATTTTTATTTTGAAAAAATCAGGTTGTGTGTTTTTCGCAAAATAATAACCTTCTTTGATGGCTTCAATATTTATTTTTTGCACATGTTCGCCTTTATCTTTAAAGGCTTTTTTCACTGCTCTTTCTAAAGCCTCATAAGGCATATCTATTAAGCCAGCGCAGACACCAATTGCGACGTTATTTTTTGTTATTTTTCCACCTGCTTTTATGGCTAATTCTTCAAGAGGCACAGGGTACAATCCAGGAATATTAAGGTCAAAATCTTTAATGGCCGAGTCAAATATGATAATGCCATTAGAGTTCATTTCATTTAAGTGAAGTTCAATAGTTTCTTTATTGAGTGCAACAAGTATATCGATGCCATATTCTGCTGTAATTGGTTTTTTGTCTTGTATCTTTACTTGGTAACAATTATGACCACCCCGTATTCTTGAAGGATATTCAGCATAGTTAAAAACTTCATAACCTAAACTTGCGCAGGCCTTTGAAAAAATAAGGCCTGTAACCATTATACCTTCACCTGCTTCACCACCAATTTTCCAGTTTAGACTGAACTTTTCCATACCTACCCCTTAATCAAGTATTTTTTTTGATTTTATCATAGTATAAGTATTTGTAAAGCCCTTATCATTCTATTTGATATTCTTTAAGTTTATAATGAAGGCTTCTTGGGCTTATCTCTAATAGTTTAGCTGCTTTGAGTTTATTGCCGTTTGTGAGCATTAATGCTCTTTTTATGTAATCCTTTTCTAAATCTTCGATAGCTCTTTTTAATGAAATAAATTTTGCATCTGGTTTTATCTCGGATATATTAATGTCAATCATATATTCTGGAATATCATAAGTATTGATGATTGGTTTATCTAAAAAGATAAAAAGGCGTTCGAAAAAGTTTTTTAATTCTCTAAAATTTCCTGGCCAGTGATAGTTAAGTAGGATATTTAAAGCTTCGTCTGTAATTTCAATATTCTTTTTTTGTAACTCTTTTTTTATAAAGAAGTAGATGTCTTCTTTTCTCTCTCTTAAAGGAGGTATATGGATAGGGATAACATTTAATCTGTAGAATAAGTCTAGTCTAAATTTACCCTCATCGATTAACTTCTGCAAATTTTTATTTGTTGCAGATATGATTCTTACATCAACTTTAATTGTATGAATATCTCCTATTCTTCTAATTTCGCCGTCTTCTAAAAACCTTAAAAGCTTGCTTTGGAGGTTTTCTTGCATTTCAGAGATTTCATCGAGAAAACAAGTACCCCCATCTGCATATTCTAAAAGGCCCCTTTTGGGTTTAAATGCATCTGTAAATGCACCTTTTGCGTGCCCAAATAGTTCACTTTCAAGTAAGTTTTCAGGGATAGCAGCACAGTTGATAGTTACAAAAGGTTTTTTATATCGAGGGCTTTTTTCATGAATTAACCTTGCAATGACTTCTTTACCTACGCCGCTTTCACCAGTAATCAATACAGGTTGTTTATAGGGAGCAATTTTTTCAATTGTTTTAAGGATATCTTTCATTGAATTACTTTCACAGACAATATCTTTTAATATTTTTTCATTCGATTCCCTTTTTAATAAATCATTTTCTTTAATGAGTCGCTCTCTTTCTTCAGCTTTTTTTATTGCTATTATAACTTCATCAGGTTTAAAGGGTTTTGAAATGTAATCGTAAGCGCCAGCTCTTATTGATTCAATAGCTGTATCGATAGAGCCAAAGGCGGTCATCATTATAACAGTTGGATTTGTTTCAAGTTCTTTTAATGCTTTAAGAAATTCAAAACCATCCATCTCTGGCATTTTAATATCGCACAAAACGATATCGTAAAAATCATTTTTTATTTTATCAAGAGCAACTTTTCCGTCTTCAGCAACATCAACAGTATATTTATGCTTCTCCAAGATGGATTTTAACATTTGACGTATATTAACTTCATCATCAACAATTAGTATTTTAGCCATATTTTTCTACCATTGTTTTTAGTTTTATAATAAAGGAAACCCCTTTATCTCTATTTATAAAAGTTAATTTACCATTATACCTCTCAACTAAGGTAAGAGCAACGCTTAACCCCAATCCTGTTCCTTTGCCTGATGGTTTTGTTGTAAAAAAAGGTTCAAATATTTTATCTTTAATTTCATCAGGTATTCCTCCACCTTCATCTTCAATTTCAATACAGTAATAATTGTTTTCCACATAAGTTTTAATAAAGATTGTTCCTTGAGGAGGGGTTACATCAATAGCATTTAATAGTAAATTTAGTATAACTTGTTTTAGTGACTCTTTTGAAAAAAATACCAAACTCTCTGCTTTAAAGGATTTAATAATATTAATTTTTGAAAAGTCTTTTTGTGGAATAAGCAGTTTTAATGTCTCCTCTATTATTTCTAAAGGATTGGCATATTCATATTCTTTTTTTTCTTGTCTTGCAAAGTTTAATAAGTCTCTAATAATGTTATTTATTCTTTCTGTTTCTTTCATGATTATTTTAAGAATTTCTTTTATATTTTCATCTTTAGCATCTGAGATAAGGTATGACAAATATCCTATTATGCTTGTTAAAGGATTTCCAATTTCGTGGGCAAGGCCTGCAGAAAGCCTTCCTACTGTAGCCATTTTTTCTGAAAAAATTATTTCATCTTGTGTATTTTTGATTTTTATATTAGCTTCCTTTAGCTCTTCAATCCTTTTTTGGAGATTATATTCGTATTCCTTTAATCTATCCATCATTTTATTAAATTGAGAAAAAAGATTATCCCATTCTTTAATGTTTACTGGGTTTAATTTTGTCATAGAAGATGGGTTATCAATATTTTGGTAAGATAGTTGTAAAATCTTTAATGGAACTAAAATCCTTTTTCTATAGATTATATAGCTAAAACCGGTTAATGTTATCAAGCAAATCAATGCAAAGGGTGTAAATAAAATAATCGTATCTTTTAAAAACTTTTTTTCAATATCAAAATCTCTGCGTATAACTAAGATATAATTTTGGTCTTTTGAAGGAACCACATCATACATTAAAACGGAAGGATAAAAGAAATCTTTTCCGTATTCTATCACTAATTTTATGGGGATGTTTTTAGAGGTATTCCATATATTTATACCTTTTACGAGTTCTTTTTTTAAGTTATATATAGCTATTGTGGTGCCTGATGGTAATGGAAAAGTTGTGTTTATCAAATCAACAGGGTTATTTTTTAGGTCATAGAAGATTTTTTGTAGATTGAAAACTTCTGATTCAATGTGTTTTTTTTCCCATAGTCTTATCGTAACGAAAAAACTAATTGTAATTGCTGTAAGAGAAAGCAAAAAAACTCCAAAAATAAGTTCAAAACTAATCCTGCCTCTCATAGAATTGATATGTACCATGATGTAATTTTTTCACCAAAAAAAAGATATATTAACGCTGATAAACATAAAAAGGGGCCAAAGGGTATCGCATAATCTTTGTTTTTATTTTTCGAGACCATAAGATAAATGCCATATATTGTTCCTGTTAGAGAACCTACAAAGGTTATAAAAAAAATAGCTTTTAAGCCTAAATAAGCGCCAAAAAAAGCCATCAGTTTCACATCACCACCACCTAATCCTTCTTTTTTTGCAATAATTTCATAGGTTTTACCGATTATATAAAACAAACCTCCGCCAACAAAAGTTGCAATTAAAGTATTTGTTAAGCCTCTTTTGAAAAAGAATATAGAAAGGACTATAGAAATAACGATTCCAGTATAATTTATAGAATCAGGTATTATCTGAAAGTCTATATCTATAAATGTTATCGCTATAAGGGTAGCTATAAACAAAAAATGGACAGAGGCTTCTATTGGTTGCCAAGTATAGAAACAAATTAAAGCAAATAATGCAGTTAATGATTCTACTAAAGGATAACGTTTTGATATTTTATTGTTGCAAAACTTACACTTTCCTTTAAGTAAAAAGTAACCAATTATTGGAACATTATAATAGTATGGTATATCCTTTTTGCAAATAGTACAAAAAGAAGAAGGAAAAACTATGGATATGTTCCGCGGAATCCTATAAATACAAACATTTAGAAAACTCCCTATCATGGAGCCAAATAAAAAGACCAGTATATAAAAATAAATATTCATTTTATTTAGTCTAACAAACTATCACAAAAATATAAAGATTATATTAGGTTTATCTTAAGCAAGAAAATAAAACAGTGTGCGATAATTCATAAAAAAGTTTTTTATTATCAAAAAAACAATAGCTATTTTTTTTATAAATAATTGATTATATTACAAATTATAATTTTCACAAAGTTTTAAAAACTTTTTATATTGACAAATATAAAACGTTATTTTAAATTATGCTTACAATGGTGGTAGGAGGTAAAGGTACCAACAAGTAAGGTACAAAATAAAACAAAAAGGAGGTGAAAAGATATGGTTACAGCTGACAAAAATGATCTTAGAAGAAGAGTAGATGAGTATCACAAGAAAAATGTTTTGTACATCATTATTCTTCTAATCATCTGGTTTATTGTTTCCTTGGGTGGCATTTTAGCAGTTAAGACGCTTAATGAGTTTACCTTCCTTGGATTCCCATTCGGTTATTATTTAGGTTCACAAATATCAATTATTGTTTTTATCATTGAGATTTTTGTTTATGCAAAATTAATGGACAATTTAGACAAAAAATATGGTTTTTATGAAGATTAAAAAAGGAGGTGATTTAAGTTATGAGTAATCAAGTAATGGGTTATATAGTAGTTTTTGGTACTTTCATTGCCTTTATGTACATCGCTTTTGCTACAAGAGCAAAAAGGGCAGATGATTTTTATGTAGCAGGTAGAAGAATAAAACCTTTCTGGAATGGAATGGCAGTTGGTGCTGACTGGATGAGTGCAGCTTCTTTTATATCCATGGCAGGTGCAATTTCTGCATTAGGTTATGATGGTTTAGCATACATTATGGGTTGGACAGGTGGTTATGTTGTTTTGGCTCTAGTATTAGCACCATATTTAAGAAAGTTTGGTAAATATACTGCTCCTGACTTTATAGGTGATAGGTATGAAAGCCAAGTAGCAAGAGCTGTTGCTATCATTTGTGCTATAGTAATAAGCTTTACTTATTGTGTTGCACAAGTTGCAGGTGCTGGAATCATTATGGGTAGGTTGATGGGGTTACCAATGAAAATTGCAATAGCTATAGGTGTTGTTATAGTTATTGCATCTACAGTTTTGGGTGGTATGAAAAGTATTACATGGACACAATGTGCTCAATATATTGTTCTTATTGTAGGTTATTTAATTCCAGTTACAGCATTGTGTATAAAAATGTATGGACATCCTCTTCCACAGCTTGCTTATGGTGATATATTGCAGAAGATAGTTGCAAAGGAAAAAGAACTTAATATTACCCCACTTTATATCGAGCCTTTTACAAAAATGAGTATGGCTGATATGTGGGTTTTAACTTTAGTTCTTATGATTGGTACAGCAGGTTTACCACATATTATGATGAGATTTTTTACAACCCCATCAGTTAGAGATGCAAGATATTCAGCTGGTTGGGCATTAATTTTTATAGGTGCTCTTTATATAACTGCTCCTGCCTATGCAGCATTTCAGAAGTATGTGGTTTTATATGATGTTGTAGGAAAACCAATATCTCAACTTCCTGAATGGGTAGCTGCATGGGGTAAGGTTGGATTGCTAAAAATTAAAGATGCTATAGAGTTAGGTGGTAATGGTGATGGAATCTTACAATATAAAGAGCTTGATTTGCATAGAGATATTGTAGTTCTATCAATGCCAGAAATTGCTCAGTTGCCTTATATAGTGTCTGCTTTAGTTGCAGCAGGTGGTTTGTCAGCAGCTATTTCTACTGCAGATGGTTTACTTATGGTTATTGCAGCAGCAATTTCCCATGACCTCTATTATAAGATGATTAATCCTAATGCTTCTGAAACTACAAGGGTTATATTAGGAAAGTCTCTCATAGGTGTATTTGCTGTTATAGCAGGTATCGTTGCAGCAGGAAATATTGGTTTTATTGTTCAGATAGTTGCTTGGGCGTTCTCACTAGCAGCAGCCTCATTCTTCCCTGCAATTGTTATGGGTGTTTTCGATAAGAGAACAAATGCATATGGGGCAATTATAGGAATGATTGTTGGTTTGTTGATTACTATATTCTATATTTTAGGTGTCAAATTTGGATGGCCAGTAAAGATAAGCCCAATTGCAGGTATTAAAGATCAGGGTGCGGGTCTTTTTGGTATGGTTTTTAATTTCTTAAGTTGTATAATCATCTCAAGGCTGACACCACCACCATCAGAAAGAATTATGGACCTTGTTGACCATCTAAGGTATCCTAAAAAGCTTACAGATGCCCATGATTAATTTAAAAAAGGCGTGCATTTGCACGCCTTTTTCTTTATAATAATATTTTCAACAAAATGGATGAAAAAAACATTCTCCTCAAACCTATTAAAGAAATATCAAAAAAGCAAGTTTTTACTACATCTCCTTTAGCTTCCGTTAGAGACATTGCCAATTTTATGAAGGAAAAAAACATTTCTGGCATTGTTGTTTCAGAAAACAACCTCCCTATAGGTATTATTACTGATAGAGATTTTAGGAATAAAGTTGTGTCTAAAGGGTTGGTATCTGACAATATTAAAGCCCATGAGATAATGTCAGGTCCTGTTATGACAATTCATGAAGAGGACTATATATTTGAAGCAGTGTATAAGATGACTAAAAATAATATCCATCGTTTAGTTGTTGTTGATGACATGGGAAGGATTGCAGGTATAGTTACTGACACGGATATTATTAAACTTCAAACAAACACCCCCTTTTATTTTATTAGAGACCTTGAATATGCTAATAGATTTGATGATTTAAAGATTTTAAATGATAAAACAACTGCTTTTGTAAATTTTTTAATGTCTTCTAAGATAAAAACAGTAGAAATAATAAGATTTATCAGTCATATAAATGATTCTTTAATTAAAAAATGTATAGAACTTGTTTTAAGAGATAATTATTTTGATTTACCTGAGGATTTTGCCTTTCTTGTGCTGGGTAGTGAAGGTCGACGAGAACAAACTTTGAAAACAGATCAAGATAATGCAATTGTTTATGATGATGTTCTTGATAATGTAAGTATTGATAAAATAAAAACATTTTCTGAAAAACTAATTGAAGCACTTATTTATATAGGTATTCCTGAATGCCCTGGTGGGATAATGGCAAAAAATAGTTTTTGGAGAAGAAGTCTCATTGATTGGAAACAAACATTAACAAAATGGATATCTGTACCCACGCCTGAGAATATTTTAAACTATAGTATGTTTTCTGATTTGCGCACCCTTTATGGAATGGAAAGGTTTGAGTTGGAGCTTAAAGAGTTAATAAAGGAGCTTGTTGCAAAGGAAAGTTTGTTTCTAGCCCATATGGCTAAAAATGTTTTACGTTTCCCACCGCCAATAGGTTTTTTAGGCAATATAAAAACTGAGAAAGAAGGTAAATATAAAGGTAAGCTTGATATTAAAAAAGCTGTAATATTTCCTATTACAGAAGGGGTTAAAATTTTGTGTTTAGAAGAGGGCATTATTAGTGGTACAACTGTTGAAAAAATTAATAGGTTGATGGAATTAAATCTTATGCCAAAGAGTGATTTGTTAGAGCTCGAAACAAGCTTCATTTTTGCAGTAAATTTAAGATTAAAAAGCCAGCTTAACGAGATATCAAGAAATGAAATACCTTCAAACTACATAGATGTAAAAAGATTAAATCATATTGAAATGGATAGATTGAAAATCGCCTTATCTGTTGTAAAAACACTGCAAAGCTTTTTAAGTTCGAAATTTAATTTAAGTTTTATAAGTTGATATTATCTTTTTTTGAAATCTTGGAAAAGATTTTTTGCTAACAAATATTCCTCTTCCGTTTTTAGTATATACATGTTGTTTAAGTATTCAGGATAATTCATTTTGAGAAAATTGTAATAGACGGCTGAAATAGAAGTTAAAGATGTTTTATTAGTAATACCTAATCCCATGATATCTGTTAAGTTTTTGTGAATAATAGGGTCTAACATATGGTTTATAAAAACGTAACTTAAGGTGTTGTCATTATTGTCATTTATTATTGATATGAGATATAAAGTTGTATACGTCCCTTCATCGGGAAGTATTGATTCAAATGAGCCTATTTCTCTTTCAAAAAAGCCACGTAAATATGAGGGGGCAACAATTACATCAGGCTTTTCTTTAATTAGTGTAGTTAAACCTATTGAAGGATTTTCAACGTTAAAAAATATAGGTTTTTGTTTAAGTATTTTGTTTATTTGTTCAATGCCATTTTTATCTGGCTTTAAGTTAAATATTTTTATAATAGTTAGTAGACTACCATAGTCATCAGCTAAGGCTATTTTATATTTTTCATTAATAAGTTCTCTACCTTTGGTAGTTTTATTTACTCTAGAGATATTGAAAAAGATTGCATAAGGTATATATCCAACGGGAATAGCAAGAAAACTATTATTTTTTGAATAATTTTTTTTCGTAAGAAGTAGAAAGTTATCCATCAAGTTATCTATGTTTTTAGCTTTATTGATATCTATTGGTATTATCTTTCCTGAATCATAAATTTTTTGATATAAAAAGGAAGGATAAATAACTATATTACTAGTAAGCTCATCAGTTTTAAAATCTTCGGGGCTATTTTTTAATTTAAATTTAAGCTTAGCCTCATAACGTTTATTAAAGCTTTCGTAAATATTCCTTTCTGAGAAAAAATCAGGTCCAATTATATGCAAAGTCTTACCTTTACTTTCAGTTAAATTAATATCAGCCATATGTTTTCGTTGGGAAGCAATCTTTAATATCTGGTAGCTTAAAAGGAAACCGAATATAATTGCTGTCAAAAGCAAAAATCTTTTCATAAGTTTATTTTACCCTATACAAATTTTTAAAAAAACACAAATGTTATTAAAATGAAAATAGGAATTAAAATGCTACATGACCATGCCATATAGCCAAAGAAAGAAGGCATTTTAATTTCATTTTCCTCACAAATGGCTTTAACCATAAAATTCGGTCCATTACCAATGTAAGTATTTGCTCCCATGAATACAGCTCCTACAGAGACTGCTCTTAAATATATTTCTGGTACACCAACAATTAGGTTTGTAGTTATATTTTTTGCAATAGCAACACTTTGAGCAGTAGCCATAAAAACTAAGTATGTTGGTGCATTATCAAGAAAACTTGAGAGTGTTCCCGTAACCCAGAAGAACTGCCATGGTTCGGTTATGCCTAAACCACTACCTTTTAATTTTAAGATTTCCATTACTGGTACCATAGTAGCAAAGATACCAGCAAAAAGCAAAGCTACTTCTATAATTGGGTGGTATGTAAAGGCATTTTCTTCTCTAAGTTGTACCGGTGTAAAATATATAGATAACCCTGAAGCTGAAATCATTATAATTTCTCTAAAAATTGGTGGGACAAAAAATGCCCCTATAACCATTAGTAGAAAAATAAAGTTTATTTTTCCACTTATTTCCAGTTTTTTTTCTGGTAAAGTGTCAAGATATTTTAACATTTCATCAGGGTTTTCTTTTTTCATAAAATGATTATCGATTAGAAAGAATATAAACAATAATATTCCTACAGCAAATGCCCAAAATATTATTAGTCTAAATGTCCAGAAAAAAGGGACACCTCTCAAAAAGCCAAGAAAAAGTGGTGGATCGCCCAATGGAGTTAAGAGTCCACCTATGTTAGAAACCATAAAGATGAAAAAGATATATATATGAACAACATATTTTCTCCATTTATTTGCTCTTATTAATGGTCTTATTAAAACCATACTTGCACCGGTTGTCCCTATGAAACTTGCAAAAAAAGCACCTAAAAAAAGTATCAATGCATTCAGCTTTGGTGTTCCTAATTTTCCTATTCTTATAACTATTCCACCTGAGATAATAAAAAGAGAACCAAGTAATATAATAAATGAAATATATTCTTCAAATGTGTGAAGAAGAAGATGCCAATCTTTTGTTACTATAATTACTATAGCTGGAATAGCAAAACCTAATGAAACATAGCCATATTTTTTCCCCCACCATTCAGCATTAACGAGGGGGCATATTGCAATAGATAGTAGCAGGCCAATAAAGAATATTGATGTCCAGTAAGGAAATACTATAGCATTTGTTTCAGAAGCAAAAACCAAATCAGGTAGCAATAATAATCCTATAACAGGCAAAAATTTCTTCATAAATCCACTCCTATCTTAATAATCAGTAAATTATATGAGATAAGATGCCAATATTTAGATGGTCTTCTATATTTTTGACATCTTCAATATGCTTTAGATTTTCGAACAGTCTTTTCTTATCCTCTTCACTACCTATAACGCCTTTAACTTTAAGGTTATTACCTGAACATTCAAAATCAATTTTTCCAAAAGTATGTACTAGCCCCAATCTAAACAATAAGATGTTTGCTTTAGATTCAACGAGTCTTTCTTTTAGCCACTGTATGTCCTTAGCATTATCTTTTTGATCAAACTTTTTAATTGCTACTTTTACTATTTCTATTGCTTCGTTTAAATCGATATAGGAAGAATTTAGAACTATGTGGTAATGTAGTGAATTGAAAACATCTTTATCAAAGTAATATTCGATGAATTCTTTTTTTTCTTTGTCTTTTTTATCAATTAAATCTTTTGATTCATCTATACTAATATTTTTAATTTTAGCAATTGATTGAACCCTTTTTGATAGATTTGCTACCACTTGCAAGCTTAATAGGTTATTTAATCCTGATAATATGAAGTTTGCACCTCTGCCACAAAATATTACATTATCTTTAAGAGCTAAACTATAAATAGTTGCCATCAATGAGAGCTTAAAGAAACTTTTATTTGTAAATAGCTCATTTAACCTCTCTAAAAAATCTGGTGCTTCTTCATCATCAAGTCCGTAAGTGCATATATTGCTGTTTGTACTTTTACAGTATTGGTCGATATAATCTTTATCCACATATTCATATCCAAGAGTTTTTGCTAATTCCTTTGAAAAGGTTGTTCCACCTGAGCCATACATTCTTGAAATAGTTATAATTGCCATATTACACTCCCATATAAAATAAAATTTATGACATTATAACAACAACAACAAACATAATGTCAAGTTAATTAGAAAATTAATCAATAAAACAATTTCTTATTGTGTGAGTAGTGAAAAGGTTAAAAATATGCGAAATTATTATAAAAATATATTTGTTAAAAGAACATCCTTTTTTACAAAAGCACCTGAAATAATTATAGAAATTAAATTAAAATTAACTAATTTATGTTTTGAAATTAAAAAGCTTGACAAAAATAAAACAAAGATATACTTATGATTATGCAAAGTATTTTGTTTTATTTTAAAAATATATTAAAAAAATAAAACGAAGGGGGTGAAAGTATGGCAAAATCAGTTCACGAGATAGTAAGTTCAGAGAAGTTTAAAAAATTGGTTTCAAAAAGATGGGCAGTAAGTTTTTTTCTTACATTTTTGTTATTTGTTATCTACTATGGTTACATTGGTATGATTGGTTATGCAAAAGATGTTTTAAAATTTAAAATTGGAGAGGCAATAAACATTGGTATAATTTTAGGTGTTGGCGTAATAATAGGGTCATGGTTTTTAACGGTTTTATACGTTTTTTGGGCTAATAACTCTTATGATAAAACAGTACAAGAGTTGAAAAAAGAACTTAAGTAATGGGAAAGTCTAGAAAAAATAGGAGGCTTTAAATGGCAATACTTTTTTTTGTTATATTTATCATTTTAACTTTAGGAATTACTTATTGGGCTGCTAAAAAGACTAAAACAACAAGCGAGTTTTATGCTGCAGGTAGAAGTGTAACAGGTTTTCAAAATGGTTTAGCCCTTGCAGGTGATTATATGTCTGCGGCTTCTTTTTTAGGTATTGCAGGTATGGTTGCACTAAATGGTTATGATGGTATGATATATGCCACGGGATGGCTTGTAGGATGGCCTGCCTTAATGTTTTTGATTGCAGAGCCCTTGAGAAATTTAGGTAAATATACATTTGCTGATGTCGTCGCTTTTAGATTAAAGCAAAAGCCTATTAGAGTTGCTGCTGCAATTGGTAGTATATTAACTGTACTCCCTTATACAATTGCTCAGATGGTTGGCTCAGGAAATCTTATAAAGTTGATGTTTAATATCCCCTATGAAACTGCAGAGATAATTGTTGGAGTGGTGATGCTTATTTATGTTCTTTTTGGTGGAATGCTTGCGACAACATGGGTGCAGATAATAAAGGCATGTTTGTTACTTGGTGGAGTAACTTTGTTAACTTTGCTGGCTTTATCAAAGTTTGGTTTTAATCCTGCTACTCTTTATGCTGAAGTTCAGAAAATGTACGGTTCAAAGATGTTAGAGCCAGGCGGTCTTGTAACAAATCCACTTGATGCATTTTCATTAGGACTAGCTTTAATGCTTGGTCTTTTAGGGTTGCCACATATTTTAATGCGTTTTTATACTGTTCCTGATGCTAAAGAAGCAAGGAAGTCAGTTATTTATGCAACTTCATTTATCGGGTATTTTTATATCATAATTCCTTTAGTTGGTTTTTCTGCATCTGTTTTGCTTACTAAAAACGGTGTTACTGGGAAGGAGTTTATAAGTAGTGTAGATAAAGGTGGTAATATGGCAGCTCTATTATTAGCTCAGGAGCTTGCTGGTGCACCCTTTATGGGTTTTATTGCAGCTGTGGCTTTTGCAACAATTTTGGCTGTTGTAGCAGGTCTTACCCTTGCTGCTGCATCAACAATGGCACATGATATATATGTTAATGTAATCAAACATGGACATGCTGATGAAAAGGAGCAGGTTAAAGTAGCGAGAACAGCAACAGTTATTTTTGGTGTTGTAGCCATTGCATTAGGAATACTGTTTAAAGGTCAGAATGTTGCATTTATGGTAGGGCTTGCATTTGCAATTGCTGCTAGTGGTAATTTTCCTGCTCTTTTACTGTCTATATTATGGAAAAAATTCTCTACAGCTGGAGCTGTTGCTTCTATTATTATTGGTGCATTAACTGCTACGATTTTGATTATACTAAGCCCTACAGTTTGGGTTGATCTTTTTCACGCTAAAGAAAAATCTGTTGTGATGAAAGAAATTTCTGATTTAGAAGCCAAAGTAAAACCTCAAATTGAAGCATTGAAAAAACAAATCTCGATAGCTGAACCAAGTGCTAAACCTATTTTAGAAGCTCAGACAAAAGCATTAGAGGATAATTTTAATTTACAAAAGAAAGAGATTATGGCAAAAATGCCAAAAGCAATTTTCCCATTAAAAAATCCAGCAGTTTTTTCACTTGCCATATCTTTTATTGCTGGTTGGTTATTTTCTATACTCGCACCTGATAAAGAAGCAGAAAAGAAATTTGAGGAAGAAAAACTGCGTACCTATCTTGGTGTAGGTGCAGAGTAAAATTTTTAGAAATGAAAACCCCGCAAATAACGGGGTTTTTTAAAAGAAAAATGTTGAAAAAAGTAAAGATATTGATAAAATATTAAAAAGATTGGGAGATCGTCTAACGGCAGGACAGCGGACTCTGACTCCGTTAATCTAGGTTCGAATCCTAGTCTCCCAGTTTTTTCTTATATGGTCCCATCGTCTAGAGGCCTAGGACATTGCCCTCTCACGGCAAAAACGCGGGTTCGAATCCCGCTGGGACTATTGGTTCTTTTATACGTTTTACTCTTTTTTATCTCTTTTTTCCATTAATTAGATAAAATGTTTATTAATCAGAAGCAAAGTTGATGTATAATAAAAATGTGAAAACTATAGCATTACTTTCAGGTGGACTTGATAGTACCCTTGCAATCAAATTAATAAAAGATCAAGGGATAGATGTAATTGCGTTAAACTTTACATCACCTTTTTGTACATGTACTTCTAAAAACTCAGGATGTAGTGCTGCTGCTAAAGCAGCAAAAGAATTAGGAGTGCCTCTCAGAGTTATCTCAAAAGGGCTTGAGTATTTTAAAATAGTTGAGTCTCCTAAATTTGGTTATGGATCAAATATGAATCCTTGTATTGATTGCAGGATATATATTTTTAGAAAGGCTAAAGAAGTTATGGTCGAAGAGGGAGCAAGTTTTCTCATTTCAGGTGAGGTTGTAGGACAAAGACCAATGTCTCAAAGAAGGGATACTTTAAGGTTAATTGAAAAAGAAGCTGGTGTTGAGGATATTTTACTACGTCCACTTTCTGCAAAGCTATTACCTCCCACATTACCTGAAAGAATGGGATGGGTAGATAGGGAAAAACTTCTTGGGATAAGTGGTAGAGGTAGAAGGGTTCAGATATCAATAGCTAAGAGTAATAATATAGATTATCCCTGTCCTGCAGGTGGGTGTCTTTTAACAGATAAGTTTATAGCAAATCGTGTTAGGGACTTGTTTACATATAAAAAGGATTATGCTATTGAAGATATAAAGCTTCTAAAAATAGGTAGACATATAAGAATTTCTGAGCATCTTAAGATTATTGTGGCAAGGGATGAAGAGGAATGTGTTAAACTTTCAAACTCTTTTAATCCAGATAAGGATGTAATTATCTATTGCTTGGAACCTAAAGGATCAACTGCATTAATAAAAGATTTTAAAGGCGAGTTACCAGAGATAGTTTTAAAAATTGTCTATAGATACTCCGATGCCAAAGGGGACATACTAAAACTTAAAATTGAAGGGGTTATCAACAAAGAAACATCATACGATAAACCAATAGATGATTATATACTGAAAAAAATGATTTTATGAATCTATTAGAAAAAGAAAAAAAATTAGAAGACATAATTAAACGTTATAAAAGCGCTGTAGTTGCTTATTCAGGAGGTGTTGATAGTACTCTTCTTCTTTTTTTAACTTTCAAGTATTTAGGAAAAGATAATGTTTTAGCATTAATTGCAGACTCTGAAACCTATCCTGAGAGAGAAAAAAGGGAAGCCATTCAATTTTGCAAGGATTATGATATAAACTACGAAATCCTGTATACCGAAGAATTGAAGGACGAGAGGTTTGCAAAGAACCCGATTGATAGATGCTATTATTGTAAAATTCATCTTTTTTCTTCTGCAAAAAAAATAAAAGAGAAAAAAGGTTTTGATGTAATTTTTGAAGGCAGTAATGCAGATGATATCATGGACTATAGACCTGGAAGAAATGCAGTTAAAGAATATAGCATAATTAGCCCTTTACTTCTCGCAGATTTGAACAAAAAAGAAATAAGGGAATTGTCAAAAAAATATGGTTTACAAACGTACAATAAACCTTCTAAAGCATGTCTTGCTTCAAGAATCCCTTATGGTGTCAGGATTGATGTAAATACATTGAAAAAAATTGATGAATCAGAGGCTTTCCTCGAAAGCCTCGGGTTTAGGTGTGTACGCGTTAGAGTACATGGTGAGATAGCAAGAATTGAGGTTGATAAAAAAGATATGGAGCGTTTGTTAGAAAAACGTGAAGAGATAATAGAAGGTCTTCAAAGATTAGGATTTTTATATGTGACTCTTGATTTAGAGGGCTACAAAACAGGTAGCATGAATAAACCCATCTTAAGCTCAAACCTCGAAATTATATAGTATTTACTTTTTCACAAAGGATGATATTTTTTAATTATGAATATTTCATTAATTGTAAAGCAATTACATTTTTTTCTTGATATATTAAAAAAAACATATATAATGATTTATATAATGAAGGAGGTGAGTTAGATGAGAAAGGCCTGGTTAATAATGGTTTTATTTATCTTTATTTTTGCAAATGAAAGTGTGTATTGTAGCGAAATAATCTCATTAAAAGATGCTATAAGCACTGCAATTAAATCTAATCATTATGTTAAAGCTAAAGAATATGGCCTTTTTTCAGTTAGAGAAGAGGTTAATGTCTCTAAAAGTGCTTTTTATCCGAAATTATTTTTTGAAGAGAGATATACCATAGGTAATTATAACTCTTATAGTGTATTTACTAAGCTAAATCAAGAAAGGTTGACAATGAATAATTTTATGAATCCAGGCGAAACCCATAACTTTCAGACTACCATTGGTCTTGAGATGCCTTTATATTTAAGAGAAATTTTTATGAATAAAAAAATTAAAAATAAGCTTTATTTATCGTCAACATATGATTTTAAGCAGTTTCAAGAAGATATCAGTTTTGAGGTTTTTAAAGCATATATCGGTGTAGTTAGAGCAAAGTCGATGGGAGAAGTAGCTGAAAAAGCCCTTGATGATGCTAAAGAGATTGCAAGAATTGCGAGTTTAAGAGTGAAAAATGGACTCGGCATAAAATCCGATGAACTGAGGGCTTTTGTCTTCTTAAAAGACAAGGAAGTGGAGTTAATAAAGGCAATAAATGATATAGAAGTTGCAAAAAGAGCATTGGGATTGGTTCTTTCTAAAGAACTAGGTTTTGATGTTACAGGTGAAGATTTATCTATATTATTTCATTTACCACCTTTAGAGGATGCAATTAAGACAGCGGTCGAAAGCAGAAAAGATTTAATATCTCAAAGCTATAACGTGGCGATAGCAAAAGATAGTGTGGAAATTAATAAATCGAAGTATTATCCCAAAGTATTCCTGTCTGCAAATTATTACAATGATGATAAAAGTGCACCATTAGGACGTGATGGCAGTGGTTACATTGCAGGTGTATATCTTAGGTGGGATTTGTTTGATAAAACAAGATATGATGAGATAAAAAGGTCTAATTATGAATATGAAAAAGCCAAGGAATATTTGAACCAGAAGATAAAAGAAGTGAAATTTAGAGTAAATGAAAGCTATTTAAGGGTAGAAGAGGCTAGAAAAAGGCTTGATGTAGCTAAGGAAGCTTTAAAACATGCAGAAGAAACTTTTAGATTAATCAAACTAAGGTATGAGAATAATTTATCTACAATGGTTGAAATGCTAGATGCAGAAGTTGCCTTAGTTTCATCAAAGACTAATTATGTTAATGCAGAAATGGGTTATATTGAAGCGTTAGGCAAGGCATTGTATGAATCAGGTATTTTTCTACAATCAATTTTAAAAGAGTAAAAAAGGAGGTTCTATATGAGAATATGGGGGTTGTTAGTTGCGGGATTATTAATACTTTATTCATGTTCTGGCAAAGAAAATAAAAAGGTTGAAGAAAAAATTGAGAAGGTAAAGGTGGAACTCTATAAAGTTGCGAAGGTTGAAACACAAGATGTTTATGAAGTTTCAGGATCAGTTGTGTCTAAAAATCCCGTTGATATTGTTTCCAAAACAATGGGGACGGTAGTGCAAGTTAATGTAAATGAAGGTGATAGAGTTAGTAAAGGAAAACTCTTAATTCAAATAGATTCTCCAGAAATAAAAGCAATGGTTGAAAGAGCTGAGGCTAGTATTGAAGAAGCAAAAAAAGCACTTGCTACTGCAAAGGCAAATGAAAGATTAGCAGAAAATACTTTTAAAAGATATGAAAATCTTTTTAAAGAGCAGGCAATATCAAGGCAGGAATATGAAGTTAAGGAAACAAATTACCTTATTGCAAGGGGAGAGGTTGAAAGGCTTGAGAAGCTTGTAAAACAAGCAGAAGCGGAAAAAGCAAGGATAAAAGGCATGGAGTCCTATTTATATATTTACTCACCCGTTTCTGGTGTTGTTACAAAAAAACATGTAAATAACGGTGTAAATGTTTTGCCTGGTATGCAGTTGATTACAATTGAACCTGAAGATAATTTGAGAATAGAAGTAAATGCAGATGAAAAGGTATTAGGAGTTATTAAGAAAGGTATGATTGTGCCTGTATTTATAGATATTTTAAAAAAGGAGTTGAAAGGTGTTGTTAGTGAGTTTGTTCCTGCAATAGATACACAAACAAGGACATTCAAACTTAAAGTTGATCTGCCTAAAGATAAAAATTTAGCAATTGGTTTATATGGGACTGTAAAAATTAATATCGGCAAAAAGCCAACAATCTATGTACCAAAGAGTGCTATTTATACGAGAGAGCAATTAAACTATGTATATGTTGTGGGTAGTGATAAAAAAGTTGTCTTAAGATTTGTAAGGATTGGTAAGGAAATTGACAACAATGTAGAAATTTTAAGTGGTTTAAATGAAGGTGAAGAAATTGTGAAAAATATTAATGAAAATGTTAAGGAAGGGGTAGTAGTGGAGTGAAAAAATAGGAGGAAGGTTATGCTAAAAAAAGAACATAATATTATAGATAAGATTACGCGAGCCTTTGTTGATTCAAAGATTACCCCTTTAATAGTTATTGCAGCAATACTTTTGGGTATATTTTCTGTTTTATCTACACCGAGAGAAGAAGAACCTCAGATTAAGGTTCCTATGTTTGATGTATTTGTTGCTATGCCAGGTGCTTCTGCCAAAGAAGTGGAAGAAAGAGTGACAATACCAATGGAGAAAAAATTGTGGGAGATTCCAGGTGTCGAATATATCTATTCTACTGCTTCTGAAGAGATGAATCTGACTGTTGTTAGGTTTTATGTAGGAGAAGATGAAGAAAAAAGTCTTACAAAACTATATAATAAGCTTTATTCAAATTTTGATATAATTCCGCCTGGTGTTAGCCAGCCACTTGTAAAATTCAGATCTATAGATGATGTTCCAATCCTTGCTTTAACATTACATGGCAAAAATTATGATTCTTTTACATTAAGAAGAATTGCAGCTCAATTATGTGATCAAATTAAAGGTCTTGAGGATGTTTCTGAAACAAAAATCATTGGTGGTTATAAAAGACAAATAAGGGTTGAAATCATACCAGAAAAACTATCAGGGTATGGAATTACTCCAGCTGAAGTGGTAAGGCAACTTTCATATATAAACCAGAATCTCCACACAGGTAGTTTAGTAAGTAATAATGAGGTTATAAATATCGAAACAGGTAAATTTATTACCTCAAAAGAAGACCTAGAAAAGGTAGTGTTAAATGCCTCAGGAAAACCCGTATTTTTGAAAGATATAGCAAGAATTGTAGATGGTCCTGAAGAAGTTAATAATTATGTTCTTTATGGTGATAAAAACAAAGAAGAGATAGAACCAGCTGTTACAATAAGTATTGCAAAAAGAAAAGGTAAAAATGCGACTGTAATTGCAGAAAAAATATTGGAAAAAGTGGAATTACTGAAAGGTAGTTTATTACCAAACGATGTTGAGATTACTGTAACAAGAAACTATGGAGAAACTGCAAAAGAAAAATCCGATGAGTTATTAAAACATCTTATTATAGCGGTTGTTTCTGTAACTATCCTTATTGCATTCTTTTTAGGTATTAGAGCAGGTATAGTGGTATTCATAGCAGTTCCAGTAGTGTTGGCATTAACATTGGCAGTTTACTATTTTATGGGATATACCTTAAACAGGGTAACGCTATTTGCACTAATTTTTAGTATAGGAATACTTGTGGATGACCCAATAGTAGATGTTGAAAATATAGTGAGACATTTTCATTTGCCCGAAAATAAAGGAAAATCTGTAATTGAAACCGTTGTTGGAGCAGTTAGTGAAGTAAGAAGCCCTTTAATTTTAGCTACTTTGACTGTTATTGCAGCTATATTACCGATGGCATTTGTGAGAGGGTTAATGGGGCCATATATGAGACCTATACCTGTAGGGGCTTCAGTTGCAATGTTACTTTCTATGGCAGTTGCTTTTGTGGTTACACCTTGGGCCTCAGTAAATTTTTTGGCACCTTTAAAAGAAAAAGAAGCTCATCATGATAAGGAGGACTTTTTCACAAAACTTTATAGAAAGTATATGGGAATTCTTATAAACTCTCCTAAACACAGACATATATTTCTAACAATAGTTGTGGTACTTTTTCTTTCTGCTTGTTCTTTAATTTATTTCAAAGTTGTAAAAGTAAAAATGTTGCCCTTTGATAATAAGTCAGAATTTCAGATTGTGATTGATATGCCAGAGGGAACACCACTCGAAAAGACTTATGAAGTTACATCTGCTATCGCAAAGTATATTAAAAATGTTCCAGAAGTAACAAACTTCCAATTATATGTAGGAACCGCTGCTCCCTATAATTTCAATGGTCTTGTAAGACATTATTTTTTAAGAAACCAGCCTCATCAGGCTGATATACAAGTAAATTTAAAGCCAAAAAATGAAAGGAAGGAACAAAGTCATGACATTGCTAAAAGAATAAGATCTGACATAGAAAGAATTGCAAAATCTTATCCTGGAGCAAGAATAAAAATAGTAGAGATACCTCCAGGTCCTCCCGTAATACAGACCCTTGTAGCTGAAGTGTATGGACCTGAATATAACAGACAAATAGAGATAGCAAGGGAGATTATGAAAATTTTTGAAAGTACTCAAGGTGTAGTAGATGTTGATTGGTTCGTAGAAGAGGAACAACCAAAAATAAAGTTAAATGTAGATAAGGAAAAAGCTGGAAGGTTAGGCGTATCTACATATGAGATAATCGAGACAATAAATACTGCTATGGCTGGAAAAATAGCTGGACTTGTACATATTGAAAGTGAAAAAGAAGATGTTGAATTGCTAATAAAATCTCCAAAAGAAAATAGAACAAGATATTCAGATATCCTGTCTTTGAAGGTGAGAAGCTTAAGTGGTTCTCTTATTCCTTTAGGTGAGTTGGTGAACGTTGAGAAAACTCATATTGATAAGTCAATCTATCGAAAGAACTTGAAGAGGGTTGTTTATGTTACTGCTGATGTATCTGGCAAGGAAGAAAGTCCTGTTTATGCGATTATGAAACTTAACAAAAAGATAGATGAACTTAAATTAAAAGAAGGTTATAAACTTGAAAAACATGTTCTTGCTCAGCCTTTTTCAACAGAGAAATATTCAATGAAATGGGATGGTGAATGGCATATAACATATGAAGTATTTAGGGATTTAGGGCTTGCCTTTGGTGCAGTCTTGATAATTATTTATGTCCTTGTAGTTGGTTGGTTTAGTGATTATAGAGTACCTCTTGTGATTATGGCACCAATACCATTAAGTCTTGTAGGGATCATACCGGGTCATGCTTTAATGGGGGCTTTTTTTACTGCTACTTCAATGATAGGTTTTATAGCAGGAGCCGGGATTGTTGTTAGGAATTCTATCATACTTGGGGATTTTATCGAGTTAAGACTTAAGGAAGGTATGACACTTGAAGATGCTGTGATAGATGCTGGTGCAGTTCGTTTTAGACCAATGCTTTTAACAGCTTCTGCTGTTGTTGTAGGTTCCTTTGTTATATTATTCGATCCTATATTTCAAGGGCTTGCTATATCTCTAATGGCGGGTGAAGTCGCAGCAACAATACTTTCAAGAATGGTTGTTCCAGTTCTTTATTATTTACACAAAAAACAACAATTAAAAAAATAAAGGGAGGCATTTTTATGGCAAAACCATCACCACAAGAAAAAATCATTAGAGTTGTTGCTGGATCTTTTATTATTATTTCAGTGGCACTTGGTTATTATTACAGCCCTTATTGGTTTTTATTTACAATTTTTGTTGGTCTTAACTTAATTCAGTCAGCTTTTACAGGATTTTGTCCTTTGTGTAAAATTCTTTCAGCCTTTGGTATAAAGTCTTGTGAATAAGGAGGGTATAAATTATGCCAATTTATGAATATCAGTGTAAGAAATGTGGTTTTGTGTTCGAAATGTTTGTTTTGTCCCATCAAGAGAAAACAAGGTGTCCAAAGTGTAGTAGCGAGAATGTTGAAAAACTCATTTCTGCACCAAATCTTGGGCGTAATTCAAATGTGAGTGGTTATAGTTCATGTGGTGGAAATAAGAGCGGATTTTCTTGAGCATAACCTATGGGGCAGAGTCTCTGCCCCAAAAATTTAATCATCATGTTTTTTATGCTTCTTTTTTTCGTGTTTTTCTTTTTTGTGTTTATGTTTAAGCTTCTTTTCTTTGAATTCTTTGTCAATAACAACATATCTTTTACCTTCAGCTCTTTCTCTAATAACTATATCGGGTTCAATACCATGGTAATCAGATATAAACCTTATATTTACAAGATTAATTATGTCATCATCATCTAATCTTATATCTTTCCATTTATGTTTATGATGTTTTTTGAAATGTCCATAAGCCTTTCCAAAAGGTGGTCCTACTTCACCTTTAACAGGTACATAGTATACATCAGCAGTTAAGCCAAATTTAAGAGATATATCCATCCATGACAAACCTTTGAGTCTTAAATCTATAATTGTTTGTGGTTTCACTTTAGCCTTTGAAGCAATGAAAAACACAACAGGTAATTCTTCGTCAGGAATGCCTCTTTCTTTAATTATTATAACTTCTTTTTGTGGAACATTGTAAAAATTGCTTATAGAAAAAGCAAAGCCTGATTCTGGATCCTTAATAGATAAACTAAAGCTAGTTTGCGCGGAGGCTAGGCTAAAGTTAAGCAGTACAATAAAAAATAGAGCTATTATTTTTTTCATGGGTTCCTCCAGATTTTAAGAACTTAAACTTATTATATCACAAAAAAATTTTAACTTCATTAAATCATTTGCAGAAAGTTTTTTTTGTGCTTTAATTTAACATAAGGAGTGTTATGAATTACCATTTTAGAAATCTTGTATTTGAAGGTGGAGGTGTAAAGGGTGTAGCATATGCAGGAGCCCTTGAAGAACTGGAGGCAAAGGGTATTTTACCAAACATAAAGAGGGTGGGTGGTACATCAGCAGGAGCCATAACAGCAACTCTTGTTGCTCTTAACTATAGTGTTGAGGAAATTAGAGATATTGTAATAAAACAGGATTTTGAAGAATTTTTAGATGATTCTTTTGGATATATAAGAGACATTTATCGTATTGTTACCAAATTTGGATGGTGTAAAGGAGATCGATTCAGGGAATGGATTGGCAAGTTAATAGGGAATAAAACAGGCAATGTCAATTCAACATTTAATGACATTATTAAAATGAGAGATGAAAAAGGATTTAGAGAGCTTTATATTATTGGTACAAATCTGTCTACTGGATTTGCAGAAGTATTTTCCTTTGAACATACACCCAGAATGTGCATTGCAGATGCTGTAAGGATATCTATGTCCATACCTTTTATATTTGTTCCACCGATTAACTTTAGAAATAATTATTATTGTGATGGTGGGTTAATGGATAATTATCCGGTTAAATTATTTGATAGGGAAAAATATATAGAAAAACCTGAAAGTGCTAGAAAAACAGAATATTATGAAAACCATAATAAAATGATTCAAAAACATAGGAAATATATTTCGCCTTATGTGTACAACAAAGAAACTTTAGGATTTAGGCTGGATACCGCAAAAGAAATTGCAGTTTTCAGAGATCAAGCTGAACCTGTAAGAAATAACATTAATAATTTCTTTGATTTTACAAAAGTGGTTATTTTAGCTTTATTTAATATTCAAGAAAGTATGCATCTACATAGTGATGATTGGCAAAGGACAATATATATTGATACAAAGGGTGTTAAAACCACTGATTTTAGCTTAGATATGAAAAGAAAAAAAGATTTAATAAATGCTGGGAAAGAAGGGGTTAAAAACTACTTTAACTGGTTCGATGATCCCAATGAAAGCCCAATTAATAGAATTTAGTTTTAAAAGGAGTTTTTATAAAAGCGTGCGTTGACAAAGATGTATGCATTGATTATAGGCTTTGTATTGTTCAGTGTCCTGAAGTTTTTGGGTTAGAAAATTATAGGGCTTTTGTTAAGGTTCAAGTATTTCCTCAAGATTAGAAGAAAAGATAAAAAAGCAAAGGATAATTGCCCCGTTGATGCTTTTGCAGTATAGTAACAATTGATTAGTTCTGCATTATTTTAGAAGTATTTACAAGTTCGCTAGAATTATAAATTAAAAAAAGTATGTTTACAAATTTTTGTTGTAAATGCTTTTTAAAATTTACTACTTTAAATTTGGATGATTAAACAACTTTAAGGCGAAGCTTTTTTCATTATAAAACAAAATTTTTCTTGCTTTACAAAGTTGCTATTACTAATTATGAACTTGGTAAATATCGAAAAACATTAGAAACGAAGAAAATATAGTTAGTAACAAATTGAATAGGATTACTTAAAAAGGGAATTAAAGTAAATCTTTTAACTCTTCGAGGTTTTTTGAAATTATTTCTGGGCAATGTTCAGGTTCTACATCTCCCTGTGAAAGTTTTACAGCAAAGGCCATACAACTTTGCAATCCACATTTTCTACAGTTTGTTTGTGGTAGGTATTTCAAGATAGTTATAGCTGATGGTGGAGCCCATTCCTTATAGTTTGGTTCTATTTTATCTCTATTACTGTCTATGTAGTTTAAAAAGTCTATAGCCTGTTTTATAATAATATTTGCTTCTTCATTATTCATAAATTTACCAAGTATAATTTGGTGTGATTTACAGGCAATATCATATTTATTTAGTCCTTTCTCGGGATATCCATAGAAGGTAAAACGGATCCAGGGAATCTTAGGCAAATATCGTGCTTTTTTTATAAATCCGTTGATATAAGGAAATAGATAAGATATATCAATTGGAATATCAACAACAGCTCTTAAAATTCCTGTTCCTGGTAGACAGACTATATTATCTATCGCTTTAATTTCATACTTTGTAATCATGAAATGTTTCCGATAATTATTTTATATACTTTTTTCCCTCTTTATCTATAAAATCAATTAGAAGTTTAACAGCTTTAGAAGGTTCACCTGCCGTAATGAGAATTATTGGTTCTGAAGTAATTTCTGGTGTGTTGACTATTTTAATATTTTGTTCAGCAATGGAAGATTTTGCAACTACTCCTATTGCTTTTGGATCTGTAGCTACAATGTTAATAATTGATAAATCAGTGGCGGCTTCTTTCTTACTTTCAATTGGATTTTGATTATCAAGTATCTGCTTTTTTATTTCATTTTTTGTACCAGGGGCAAGCTTCCCCCATATAACGTCAATAGGTAAATCAGACCCACCTACTTCTTTCCAATTAGTAATTTTTCCTAAAAAGATAGCTTTTAACTGTTCTTTTGTAAGTTTTTGTACTGAATTTTTTTCATTTACAATAACTACATAATTCGTTTTATGGTATAACTTGTGTGTTTTAAGAATATTTTTATTTTTTAAAGTAACATTTTCTTTTTCTAACTCTTTTAAAATTTCATTGAGATTATGTGCGGTAGATGCAGCATCACAATTACCATTATCAAGTTCAATTAAAGCTTTTTTTGATCCAGCTGGTATTAGGGTTAGCTTGATACCAGTTTCTTTCTCAAAGGCTGGTTTTATTGGTTCTAAAACCGTTTTGATTGATGTACTTCCACCTATTATCTTTATTTCCATACTAAAAGAAGAATTAACAAAAATAAGCAAAAACAATAGTTTTATTAACAAAAACTTTTTCTCCATAACTATCCTCCTCTATCATTTTTTAAATTAGTTTAATTATACACTATGTTATAACTTTTTGTTAAGTACTTAAATTAATAACTTTATTTTTTGCAAAATAGGCAGAATTCGCCAAAAAAAATCAACTATTGAGGTTGTTTTAAAAATTTTTAAATATTTGAAACTTTTATTATAATTGACAAACAAATGTGTAGTTCTTACAATATTAGTGAATAGGTTTTTTTGTAAAGGGGGTAAAAATTATGAATAGTATAAAAACTATGGTTTTGATGGTTGCTCTTACAGTTCTTTTTATATTTGTCGGTAGCGCAATTGGTGGAAAAAAGGGTATGACTTATGCTTTAGTACTTGCATTGGGGATGAACTTTTTTGCCTATTGGTTTAGCGATAAAATTGTTCTTGCAATGTATGGTGCTCAGCCTGTTTCTGAGATAGAAGCCCCAGAGTTATATAGCATAGTGAGGCAGTTGGCCCATAATGCGGGGATACCAATGCCAAAAGTATATATAATTGATGCAGAACAACCCAATGCATTTGCAACAGGTAGAAATCCAGAGCATGGTGTGGTTGCTGTAACTACAGGGATTATGAGAATTCTTACAAGAGAAGAATTGGCAGGGGTTATTGCTCATGAGTTAGCACATATAAAAAATAGGGACATCCTTGTTTCTACAATTGCAGCAGCAATAGCAGGAGCGATTAGTTATTTGGCTCAGATGGCTCAATGGGTATTTATTTTTGGTGGTAGGTCAAGTGATGATGAAGATAGGGGCAATCCACTTGCAGCATTAGTGATGGTTATAATAGCGCCTATTGCAGCAATGCTTATACAACTTGCTATATCACGCTCAAGAGAGTATGGTGCTGATGAAGGCGGTGCAAAAATTGTAGGCAATCCTTTGTATTTAGCAAATGCTTTGAAAAAACTTCATTTTGCTACTCAAAGGATACCGATGGATGCAAATCCTGCAACCTCTCATATGTTTATTGTAAATCCTTTATCACATAGCGGTTTTGCTAAGTTATTTAGTACTCATCCGCCTATTGAAGAGAGGATTGAAAGGCTTGAAAAAATGGCCTATAGTAACCGCTTTTAAAAGTTAATTGTTTTACCCTTTAAGACAAAATCTTCTGGTATAAAGATTTGCGTTTTTTTCCCGTTTTCTTCAATATAAATTTCTTCTGCAAAAAAGGGATAATGTTTTTCACTGCTGTAGGGTACTATAAAATATCTCTTATCACCTTCAATTTCACCTTTTGAAATATAAAAAAAGGTTCTTTTGTTATTCGTTATCTTTGCTTTTATGATAGCATTACTTGGATTTTTCATTACAATCTTACAACCTTTAACTCGTTCATATAATTTTACTTGTTGTTTTTTTGACTCTTCTATGAGCCTAAGAAAGCTGTAATCAGTAGTATTATCTTTTGTTAAACCATCAAAATAAAAAAGATTGTATAAAAAAAGTTCAAAGACTTTGTCTGTTATGTTCCCATTTTTAAAATAGGGATTTTCTCCTTTGGTCTCAGTATCCCAATCAGTAATAAGTGAATCAACAAAGGACGATAAAATCAGAAATCTTGCTTTTCTTCTGTCCATTATTTCGACAACTTTTTGTTCTTCTTTTGAAAAAATAGCTTCAATAAAGTCCATGTACCCGTTGTTTGGTGCAACCCCAATGAAAGGATGAGCAACTGCAGGTCTATTAGCAATTTGGATTATATGATGTCCCATTTCCCAGCTTGCAAGTATTCCATAAGGTAGATCTTGATTTTTAGTGTTATTTGAGTAAGGTAATTTTTCCTTTAAAAATAGAAATATCTCAATTTGCTCAGGATCTGTAAACCGTTCATGTGCAGTTTTTGTAGATTGGTTATAAGTAATAAAACTAATGATTAAAAAGAATGAAAAGACAAAGATTGGGGATATTTTCTTTATAATTGGTTCAAGGTATATACCACTTGATAGGGCGTAACCAAGCATGAAAAAATAACCGAACCTTACCTGAAAAAAAGTAAGAAATAGAAAAAAAAGATTATAGATTAGCAGAAAATGATACTTTTCTGTTTTACATAATTTAAAGAGTACAAAAGGTGCTATAAATAATAGGGGGGTAAAAAGGAATATGTTTCTTTGTAATTCACTTTTAAAACTATATATGTTGCTAAAAAATAGGGGAGATGCTTCTTCAGCGGTCTTTAAAATAAAGTCAGATTTATTTATAAATTCAAAACCCTTTATAATTTCAAGGAAGAATCTGTGAAAAAAGGTTGCGATAAGAAGTGTATTTATTAACCATATAGCATAGATGTAAGATTTTGTATTTATCCTTTTGACTATATATTCTGTGAGATGGAATGTGAAAAAAATAATGGAGATAACAAAACAGAAATCTCGTTGAAATGCAGTTAGAAACTTATAGGAGTAAGGATAGTAATGAGCATTTTTCGTTATTTTTAGGTATATAGCAAGGGTTATTGCTGTAACGTGGAAAGCTACAAAAAGTCCTTTATTTAAGAAAGGAGGATTTTGTTTGGTAAAATTTTTTATAAGTGAAAATATAATAATTGGTGCGCAGTATATTATTGCACCAGGCCATGTTAGAAATGCTAAAATGAGTGATATAATAAAAACAAAAAGATTTGTAATTCTTGCTTTTCTATAATAGTTGTAGAAACTAAATGATATCATTGTGATGATTAGCATTTCCAAAGCGTGGTGGTCTAATCTACCTGCAGATGAATAGATTTTTAAAATACCTGTATAACTTAAAAAAAATCCAGTAATGGTTGCTATGACAATGTTGTATTTTAGTTGGTAGAAAAATACAAGAAAGAGTAGAAAGAAATAGAGTAAGTTTAAAAAGGGTAAAATAAAATCATTTTTGCCCAATATTGTTGCTATTGAAGCGGAAAGAAAATCAAAAAATGGAGGCCATGGTGAGTATTCTCCATAAGGGCATGACAGATAGGGATCAAAATTAAGCAAGTGGGGAAAATTGTTCATTGTATATAGTATCCTTCGTAAATGGTAATAACTGTCAGGATCGATTAGGTTAATAAAGTTCTCTTTGAATATATATGGTAAGGTATCAATTCTAAGGATTACTAGTATAAAGGTTAGCAGGAAAAAAGATATTATCTTAGTCGATGCTTTTTCCCAGTTTGTAGGCAGCATTTAGAATCTCTTTGTGTTGTAATATTTCGCCTTTATAGTCAACACCTCTTACAAGTATTGAGTCTTTTAGTTTACAATTGAAAGTGTCAAAAAAATATTTTACACTCATTATTATACCATCAAAAAGTTTTTGTCCTTTTGTTGCACCAACGCAAAAAAAATAGCCATCTTTTTGTTTTTCAGGAAGGTTTAGTATATATTTTTTAGCCCAAAAGGATTGACATCTGTCCATTAATATCTTTGTATGTGCAGAAACTGCATAAAACATAACAGGTGTGGCAAGAGCAATTGTATCTGCTTCTGTTATTAAATCATAAATCATCTGAAAATCATCATTTATTGCACATCTTCCTGTTTCTTTGCATTTGTAAATTTCAATGCAGGGATTAATGTTTAATGATCTAAGAATTATTTCTTGAACATTATATTTTCCTATTTCCCTAACACCTTCAATAAATTTTGATAAAAGTATGGATGAGTTCCCACCTATTCTTGGACTTCCATAAAACGCAATTAGTTTTTTCAATTAAAACTCCTTTTTGTTATAATTTTACAACATGAATGAAGTTATAGCAGCTTTTTTTATTATTATAGCATCTGGTTTGATTTTTAGAATAGTAAAACCTAACAACCTTGTTTCTGATGAATTAAAAAAAAGTATAAATAGCGTTGTTTTTAATTTATTCTTACCAGCATTATGTATCAAAGTTATGTTAACTTCTCCATTATCTAAAGAAACTCTATTGGTACCACTTAATTCTGTATTAACACTTTTAGTAATGATTGTTGTAAATTACCTTATTTATAATGTGTTAAGCAAACCTTTGAATTTAAATAAAAGCGAAATAGGAGCATTGGTTCTTACTTCAACCTTTGGCAATACAACCTATTTAGGTTTACCAATAATTACGGGGCTTTATGGCGATTCTTATGCAAGGTTTGTTTTATATTACGATTTATTAGCCATGACGCCTTTTTTATGGACGGTAGGTGCAAGAGTTTCTGCTTCTTTGGGTGGACAAAAGTCTCTAAGTATTTTGGAATCTATAAAAAAGATTTTCACACTACCACCACTGTGGGGTATTGTTATAGGTATATTCTTACATTTATCAGGAATACCGGTGCCTAAATTTTTTATTAAAGCATTAGATATGCTTGGAGCTGTTGTAGTACCACTAATGATATTTAGTATTGGGTTATCTCTGTCTTTTATTAAGGTTGCTCATACATTAAGCCTAGTACCTGTTTGTATATTAAAACTTTTTATTTCGCCTCTTGTAGGTTATTGGCTTGGGAAAATTGTTGGACTCGAAGGTACAATTTTAAATATTGTTACTCTTGAAGCTGCTATGCCATCAATGGTTTTATCACTTCTTGTTGCTGGAATTTTTAATCTTAATGTGACATTAACCGCTATGGCAATTGTTATAACAACTATTCTTTCTTTTATATCTTTGCCAATTATTTTGAAAATGCTAACTTTTTTTGCATAAAACAAGCCCACCATTTGGTGGCTTATTATTTATAAAAAACATAATTGCTATCTTTTTGTGCGGAGTGAGATTCAAAATAGGCTTACTTCATATCTTTAACTATCTGTTATTTTTTATCCCCTTTGAATCCAAAGCCCCCATCCGCCTGTTTCTTTGATTTTCTTGGAATCTTTTACCATAACACATACAACCTTTCTTGTCCATTCTAAGATAGCATTATTTTCAGTTTTTGCTTCTAATAAGTCAAAAACTATAACAGAATATCGGGATAGGTTTTCTTTTCTTTCATTGCTTTTAATGCCTTTTTGTTAGCATAAATGTGGTGGATACCACCGAAGGCATAAAAAAGTGGATGTCTCTTTTGGATTACCATTGATTTTACATGAAGCCAAATTAAGAAAAGAGACAAAGGTAAAAAAAGTTAAACTTACGATAAAAATTAAAATTATTTGGTGTCAAAAAAAGGAAGTATTTAAATTTTTGTAATAAACCTGCTAAGAAATGTTTTTGTTCTTTCATTCCTAGGATTGGTAAAAATTACTTCAGGTGTGCCTTCTTCTATAATTTCCCCGTTGTCTAATACAATAATTTTATCGGCAACTTCTTTTGCAAACTCCATTTCATGTGTTGCGATAAGTGTTGTCATCCCTTCAAAGATTAGGTCTTTAATAACAGAAAGTACTTCTCCGACCATTTCAGGATCTAAAGCAGATGTAGGTTCATCAAATAACATAACCTTTGGTTTCATAGCAAGGGCTCTTGCTATAGCAACCCTTTGTTGTTGACCACCTGATAGTTCATAGGGATAGCTTTTTATTTTATGTTCCATATTGATTCTTTTTAAAAGTGTAATTGCTCTTTCTTCAGCTTCTTCTTTTGGTATTTTTAAAACTTGGATAGGAGCTTCAATTATATTTTGTAAAACTGTCATATGTGGAAAAAGGTTAAACTGCTGAAAAACCATTCCAACGTTAAGTCTTATCTGTTGTATATGAGATTCTTCAATTCTTATATTTTTTTTGGTAATGGGGTGAAGTGTTATATTGTTTACTATAATTTCTCCTTCTTCAAAAGGTTCAAGACCATTGATGCATCTAAGGAGAGAGCTTTTTCCACTTCCAGAAGGTCCTATGAATGCTACAGCTTCACCTTGTTTTACTTCCAAACTCAACCCATTGAATAGTTTTATACCATTGAAACTTTTGTGTAAGTTTTTGATGGTTATCAAAGATGCACACCTCCTTTAAAAGGTACTGGTGATAATTTATCTTCTAGTTTTTTTGCTAAAATTGAAATTGGATAACTCATGCCAAAATAAAGGATTGCTACGATTAGGCCAATTTCAAAATATCTCAATGTATTAGCAGCTAAAATTGTGTAAGTTTTGGTAAGTTCCACCATTGCAATCACAGAAACAAGGGATGTATCTTTAAAAAGAGCTATAAAATCATTAGTAACTCCTGGTATAGCTATCTTTATAGCTTGAGGAAGAATAATCCTTTTTAGTGCAAGCCTTCTTGTCATGCCAAGTGAAAGAGCAGCTTCCATTTGCCCCTTTGGGATAGCTAATATGCCAGCTCTGTATAGTTCTGCTTCATATGCCGCATAGTTTAAACCCAATCCTAAAATTGCAGCAGTAACAGGGCTTAATGTTATACCAATATTTGGTAGACCAAAATAAATTATATAAAGTTGAATTAGTAGGGGAGTGCCTCTAAAAAATTCTATGTATGCTGTTGATAGAAATTTTGTGATTTTGTTTCCGTAAAGTTTTGCAAGACTTAATATAAGTCCTAAAATAATGGCAACTATCATGGATGAGATGGAAAGGCCAATAGTTATGATAGCCCCTTTAATCAATGCAGGGAAGAAGCTAAAAAGGGAGGCTTCTCTTACCTTTTCAACAATTCTTTCGCCCGATGTTTTATTCACATATTGGTATAGTTTTTCTTGTTTTTCGTTCCAAAGCCCCCATTTCTCATATATCTTTTTTAGTTTGCCACTTTTTATAAGTTTGATAAGTATTCTATCAATTTCTTCTTTTAGTTCCTTATCTTGCTTTCTTATGGCAATGCCATAATAACCTTCTGCTATTGGTGGTCCTACAAACTTTAATTTGGTATTTGGCTTTGCATAGTAAGCTGCTATAGGATAATCAAGGAATACCGCATCAAGCCTTCCAAGTGCCAGATCTTCATAGGGTTCTACGACTCCAGAGTAATTTTTGATTATCACACCACCAATGTTTTCTAAAATTTTCTGTGCTACAGCGCCCTGCAATGTTCCAACCTTTTTACCTTTCAAATCATCAAGTTTATGAATTCTATTATCATCTTTTCTAACTACAAGCTGTTCAGAATATATGTAGTAAGGAATAGAAAAGAGCACTCGTTTAAGCCGTTCTTCAGTAATTTCAATCCCGTTAACTGCTAAATCAAAATCACCCCTTTCGAGGGCAGGTATTAGGCTGTCCCATGCATTTTGGACATACTTAATTTTTACTCCTAGCTCCTTTCCTATGGCTTCTGCAAGGTCGATTTCAAAACCAATTAGTCTATCAGGATTGTTGGGGTCTGGAAAAGCATAAGGTGCTCCACCTTCTGCATCGGTTCCCCATAAAAGATGTCCCCTTTGTTTTATCTTATTAAGGGTATTTAAAGCATAAAGTGATTTTTTAGTATGAAGTGTAAAAATGATAATAATGATTAGCAAAACAATGGTTCTTTTCAAGGTTTTAATCCCTTTTTTGAGTTTTATTTTATATATATTCATCATAAAGTCAAACTTTTTGTTGAGTGTTTAAAATAGATAGAGACTTTAAGAAATGCTTTTGATAACAAAAATAACAGAGGCTGTTCCAAAATTAATTTTTTGGTAAGATTAAATATCACAAAAACAAGAAAAGAGAGAACGCTTATACATGAGAAGAACGGCAATGTCCTTAAAGAAATTGATAACAAAAACAAAAAACAAAACAATAAAAGAGTAATCCAATAAAGTACCAAGACTCATTTATCTTAGCAATATTCCTCTATCAAACACTAAAACAATATTCATACAGAGAAGTTCTTCAAGAGCTTAGATATTTTGGTTTTAAAACTCCCTCTCTCAATGACTATCATTATAGGGTTAAACAGTTTGATAAAAATACTTTAAAATCCTTCAAGGCTTGAGGTTATTGTAGATAACAAAGGTAAAGCAGTTATAGTAGGGTGTGAAACAGACAAAGCTTATGCAAGTGAAATAAAAATGTTAAACCAAATATTAAACAGATTAGATTTTATCAAAGGACTACTTATTTATAGCTGATAGGGGTTATGATTCGGTGAATATAATACAAAAAACTTTAGACATTGGACTTATTCCTGCTATAAAGATAAAAGAAACATTTAGAACGAAAATAAAACATCCATTAAGGCAGTTATCAAAAAAATTGGCTAGAGTATGGAAAGGAAAGATATAGGATAGAATCTTTATTTGGTAATATAAAGAATAGAGCAGATTCAATGTTTTAAAGCTAAAGGAGAGGATATGGCTAAGAAATTAGCTATTGCTTGAGCTATTCTTTAGAATATCTACATGATTTTAACTTATATATTTTTGTTTATTCTATCAGGTTCTTAATTTTTAAAAAGAGTTTCCCTGATTTTTGGAACAGTCTCCAAAAATAAATTTACTAATTGAATGGTTTCAAGTTATAATCAAAAATTACGAAAAAAATTTTTAGGGGGCAAAATGAAGGTACAAATTGAAGATTTGAGTTCTGTTAAGAAAAAGATTACTGTTAACTTCCCAAAGGAAAGTGTAGATGAAGAGTTAAAAAAGGAGTTACTAAAAATACAAAAAACTGCAGAAATCAAAGGTTTTAGAAAAGGTAAGGCGCCTTATGTAATTGTAGAGAAGATTTATATGCCAGAAGCAATGAGAAGATACTCTGAAAGAATCATTAAAGAAAGTATAGAAAGTATAACAACTGAGAACAAGTTAGATATAGCAACAAGACCTATTATTGAAAAAGAAGATTTCAACGAGTCTGGTTTTGAATATCATGCAATCATTGAAGTACATCCAAAAGTAGAATTGAATAAATATAAAGGTTTGACCTTTAAAAAGAAGAAAGCGGAAGTAACAGATGAAATGATTGAAAACAGAATAAAAGAAGAAAAAGAAAAACATTTTACAACGGAAGATCTTCAAGAAGGTGAAAAATCTGGAAGTGATTGTTTTGTTACTTTTGATGTTATGGAGTACAAACTTGATGGTGAGCATATTGGTAATTACGAGAATGAAGTTGTTGACTTAAGTAAGCAAGAAATATTTAAAGAGCTTAGAGATGCCCTTACAGGATGTAGTGTTGGGGAGATTAAAGAATTTTCCTTTATTTATCCAGAAGATATGGAAGATGAAAAACTTAGAGGTAAAAAAGCAGAGCTAAAAATTATGATAAAGAAGATTGCAAGAAAGGTATATCTCAATGATGAAGAGCTTGCAAAAAAACTTAATTTCGAAAGTGCAACTAAGATGAGGGAAAAGTTTAAGAATGAACTTGAGACAAGGCTTAAAATTGAAAGTGAAAACAGTTTAAAAGAGGAAATGTTCAGTGTTCTTGCTAAGGAAAACCCCTTTGAGGTTCCAGAGGGGATGATTGATGAGGTAGCTATTAAAATGCTTGAAGATTATATAAGGAATATTGAAAGATTAGGGATTGATCCAGAAAAAATTAACCTTGATTGGAAAAGCATGTTTGAATCAAATAAAACAAGGGCAGAACATATTTTAAAGAGACATTATATAATGAAGACATTAAAAACATTAGAGGGAATTGAAGTAAGCGATGAAGAGCTTGAGGTAAGAATAGGTGAACTTATAGAAAAGTCACCTGATAAAGAAAAGGCATCTCTTTATTTTCAAAATCCTAATGTGAGAAGAAATATATACATGGATATGTTAGAGACAAAGATTGTAGATTTCTTAAAAAATAATAACGAAATAGTGGAGGAGTAGCACTATGCCATATTATGTACCTATTGTTGTAGAACAGACAGGAAGAGGAGAGAGAGCTTATGATATATATTCGAGATTGTTAAAAGATAGAATTATTATGCTTGGTACAGCTATAGATGATGATGTTGCAAATAGTATAATTGCACAGATGTTATTTCTTGAATCAGAAGACCCTGAAAGGGATATATATTTGTATATTAATTCACCAGGTGGTTATGTTACTGCTGGATTAGCTATTTATGATACCATGCAATACATAAAACCAGATGTATGTACAATCTGTGTTGGGCAGGCAGCAAGTATGGCTGCAGTTCTTTTAGCTGGTGGAGCAAAGAGTAAAAGGTTTTCCCTTCCAAACTCAAGAATATTAATACACCAACCTCTTGGTGGTGCACAGGGGCAGGCAAGTGATATAGCTATACAAGCAAAAGAAATATTAAGATTAAAGGAAAAGATAAATTACATATTAGTTAAACACACAGGGCAACCAATCGAAAAAATACAAGCAGATACAGATAGAGATTTTTATATGGATGCTGAACAAGCAAAAAATTATGGTATAATAGATGGTGTAATTGAGAAAAGAAGTTAACCAAATTTTAAGGAGTATTGAGTGAATACAAAAGAAGTGAAATGTTCGTTTTGTGGTAAATCCCAATCACAAGTAGCGAAGTTAATTGCAGGTCCAAATATTTTTATTTGCAATGAGTGTGTAGATCTTTGTAAGAAAATTTTAGATGATGAACAACTGGAGAGAAGCGAGGAATTTGATGAGAGGTTTTATTTCGATGAAAGCTTTATAATTCCTAGACCTGTTGATATAAAAGCTCATCTCGATCAGTACATTGTAGGGCAAGAACGAGCAAAAAAAATACTTTCTGTAGCAGTCCATAACCATTACAAAAGGATATTTGCAAAAAAACATGGTGCCAAATCAGATGTAGCGCTACAAAAAAGCAATATCTTGTTAGTTGGCCCTACTGGTACAGGAAAGACGCTTATTGCCCAAACATTAGCAAAAATACTTAAAGTTCCCTTTGCTATAGCAGATGCTACAACACTTACAGAAGCAGGCTATGTTGGAGAGGATGTGGAAAACATCATCTTATATTTATTACAAGCAGCAAACTATGATATAGAAAAAGCACAAAGGGGGATTGTGTATATTGATGAAATTGATAAGATTGCTAGAAAAACAGCAAATGTTTCAATTACGAGGGATGTTTCAGGAGAAGGTGTTCAGCAAGCTTTATTAAAGATACTGGAAGGCACAATAGCCAATGTACCCCCTAAAGGTGGTAGAAAACATCCCCATCAAGAGTTTATAAAGGTAGATACTACAAATATACTCTTTATTTGTGGCGGTGCCTTTGAGGGGATAGAAAAAATTATCGAGAAAAGAATAGGGAAAAAATCACTCGGTTTTACTGCAGATGTTCGAACAAATGAAAAAAAACCTATAGGAAAAGTGTTAGAGGAAATACAACCACAGGATTTATTAAGGTTTGGTTTAATCCCAGAGTTTGTTGGAAGGCTTCCTGTCGTTGCTACATTTGAAGAGCTTGATGAGGAAGCGATGGTAAAAATATTAACTGAACCTAAAGATGCCCTTGTAAAACAATATCAAGCTTTATTTAGTATGGAAGGTGTATCTTTGAAGTTTACAGATGGTGCTTTAAGAGCTGTTGCAAAAGAAGCGATTAGCAGGGGTACAGGTGCAAGAGGGCTTAGGTCAATCCTTGAAAATGTTATGCTTGATTTAATGTATGAGATACCTGGGCAAAGAAATGTAAAAGAATGCATAATTAGTGAAGGGGTTATTACAAAAAAAGAACCACCGATCATAATTTATGAGGAAAACATTGAAACTGCTTGATATTCATAGTTTTGCTCCCTTTGCTTTTTAATGTTTTTTCTTAAAAAGCTTGAAAAATTTAGAAAAAATCTTAAAAAAGTGTTGACATATATTTAAAGCCTTGATATATATAGACTAACTTCACTTATAGGAGGTAAGATATGACAAAAGCAGAATTAGTTAGTACAATGGCAAGTAAGGCAGAGATTTCAAAGGCAACAGCAGAAAAGGCCTTGAATGCTTTTATTAGCGCTGTTACTGAAGCTTTGAAGAAAGGTAATAAGGTTGCACTTGTTGGTTTTGGTACTTTTGAAGTTGTTAAGAGAGCAGCAAGAAAAGGAAGAAATCCAAGAACTGGTGAAGAAATCAAGATTAAAGCTTCTAAAGCTCCAAAATTTAGACCTGGAAAAGCTCTTAAAAAAGCAGTTGCCTAATTTGGGCTGAAATAGTTATTACTTCCAAAAAGAGAGGAATTATTTCCTCTCTTTTTGTTTAGTTTGGGCGGTTAGCTCAGAGGGAGAGCATCGGCCTTACAAGCCGGGGGTCATAGGTTCGAGTCCTATACCGCCCATATAAACAAAAAATAAAGAAATACTTTATTCTTTTAGCATTTTCTGTATAAACTCTTATAAACATGACAGTACTTAAAATCCTTTCCAAAAAGAAATTTTTACTTTTTCTTGGAGATGTACTGTTAATACCCATAGCATATTTTCTTTCTCTTGTTATCCGCTTTGGTATTGAAGATTATTGGCTTTTAAAACCTTCTTTGGGTGGTTTATTTTTTGTTATGTGTTATATATTTATTTTTTATATTGCTGATTTATATGAATTGGAAAGGTCTTTTAAAAGTGTTAGATATATTTTCAGATTCATGTCTGCTATAGTTATTTCTGCAATAATTACACTTGGGGCTTTTTATTTCATCCCAAGATTATGGTTTGGTAGAGGTATCTTTGTAATAAGCAATGTGTTGATTGGATTGTTTACTTATTTTTGGAGACTTCTATTCGAGTTTATTTTCAGAAACATTTTATATGTTACAAAAAATGTTGCTATACTTGGTTCTGATAACATGATAGAATTTTTAGCAAAAGATATAGAACTTCATGGTCCCTTTAAGGTAAAAGGTTATGTATGCGAAAAATTATCTAACAATACAGATTGCAATAAGAAATCGGTACTTGGAACATACAGAGAACTTCTTGAGATAGTTGATAAAGAAAGTATAGATATTGTGGTCATAAGTGCTACACATCTTGAAAATGCAGAGCTTCTAAAATATGCTGTTGACTGTAAAATGAAAGGTGTTGAAGTAGTTGATATGCCAACATTTTATGAAGAAGTAACAGGTAAAGTTCCCGTAGAGTTGATTAATGATTTATGGTTTGTAACAACACCAATTTCGGGTGTAAAGAGGAGTATTTATAATTTAAAGGTGAAAAGGGTTTTAGATATTGTTTTTTCAGTTATTGGTTTAATACTTAGTATTTTTATAACAATTCCTGTTGCAATCCTCATAAAACTTGAAAGCAAAGGTCCGATTTTTTACAGACAAAAAAGAGTTGGGCTCAGCAACCAGATATTTGAATGTATTAAGTTCCGTTCGATGACGGTTGATGCAGAAAAAAACGGTGCTGTCTGGGCTAGTAAAAATGACAGTAGAGTGACAAAAGTAGGAAAAATTATAAGAAAGTTAAGAATTGATGAAATTCCTCAAATGTGGAATGTTTTAAAAGGTGAGATGAGTTTTATAGGTCCTAGGCCTGAAAGACCTGAGTTTGTTGATTTACTTGTAAAGAAAATCCCATATTATAATATAAGACATTCTGTAAAACCTGGTATTACAGGTTGGGCTCAAGTGTGTTATCCTTATGGTGCATCAGAAGAAGATGCTCTAGAAAAACTAAAGTATGACCTCTTTTATATCAAAAATCTTTCTTTTTTTCTTGATTTCCAAATTTTACTCAAAACCGCTAAAGTAGTAATTTTAGGAAAAGGCGCTCGTTAAAAATCAATTTAATAAATTGTAAAAAAATCAATATTAAGTTATAATTTTAAGCCTATGAAAAACTATGTTGCCTTTCCTCCTGTAAAGGGTGTTTCTTTCTCAGATGTTTTTGTATTATTTATGATTTTTGCATTTGTTAGCCTTGTATTTTTTTTAGGTAAGGAATGGAAAGGTGATTTAAGCAGTGTGTCTAAAATAAGCCTTGATTATAAATACTTGCCGCATTATGTTGTACAGTCAGTTTCGAGGATGGGTATTGCCTATATATTTTCCTTAGTTTTTTCTATTGGTTATGGATATCTGACGAAGAAAAATAAGATCACAGAAGTTGTGTTGATTTCATTGTTAGATATTTTGCAGTCTATACCTGTGTTGTCTTTTTTACCAGGGGTTTTACTTGCAACGATAAGCCTTTTCCCAAACAAAAGAATTGGTGTTGAATTAGCATCAATAATACTTATTTTTACTGGACAGGTTTGGAATATGGCTTTCAGCTATTATAACTCTATATGTACCATACCTAGAGATATACTTGAAGTGGGTAAAATTTATAAGTTTTCAAAATTTTATAGATTCATAAAAATTGATTTACCCTATAGTGCAATTGGTTTAGTTTGGAATAGTATGATGTCAGTAGCTGGAGGCTGGTTTTTTCTTATGGCTTGTGAGATGTTTGTTGTTAAGGGAAAAGATTTTAGGTTACCAGGTATTGGTTCTTATATACAGTTAGCAGCAAATGAGGGTAATTTAGAGAAGGTTACAGTAGGTTTGTTAGTAATGGTATGCATAATTGTTCTACTTGATATTATAGTTTGGCGGCCTCTTGTAGTATGGTCACAGAAATTTAAGTTTGATAATGTGCAGAGCGAAGATGAAAAAGAATCGTTTATTTTAAATATTTTGAGAAACTCTCACATGCTTGAAAGCATATGGGATTTAATTGAGTCTAAAATAGATAAACTAAACTGTTATCTTATTGCAAAACAGCCTGTTTATAAAGAACGAAGTTTATCTAAAGTAAGGACGATTTTTGTTTATCTATTTTTTATTTTTTTGTTGGTTTTACTTGTTAAAGGATGTGTTTCAGCTTTTGAAATACTTTCTGGATTAAAAATATCAGACGTTTATTTATTATTGAAGGCAGGGCTTTTCTCTTTTTTAAGAACCTTTATTGCTATAGCAATCGCCTCTTTATGGACGGTACCATTAGGGGTTTTAATAGGGATGAAACCAAAAATTGCAAATGTTTTACAACCTATTATTCAAATTGCTGCTTCAATACCAGCTACTGCATTATTTCCAATCATAATATTTTTCCTCATAAAATTAGGTGGTGGGTTGGGATTTGGTTCGATATTTTTAATGCTACTTGGAACTCAATGGTACATCCTTTTTAACGTTATAGCAGGTGCATCTGCAATACCACAAGATTTAAAGGATATAACAGAACTTTATAAAATAAAAGGTTTTAGGAAATGGCGTGTTCTCATTTTACCAGGTATTTTCCCTTATCTTGTTACTGGATTAATAACCGCTACTGGTGGGGCTTGGAATGCCTCAATTGTATCTGAATATGTTGTATTTGGAGGAGAGGTTTACAAAACAACGGGTTTGGGAAGTTTAATAAGTGAGGCAAGTTCTAATGGAAATTTTAGCATTTTACTTGCAAGCACTTTACTTATGTCTCTAATTGTTGTAACTTTAAACAGGTTTGTGTGGAAAAAAATGTTTTTATTAGCAGAAGAGAAATTTAGAATTGAATAAGAAGGTATTGTAATGGCAGAAGTTATACTTGAAGCAATAAATTTATGCAAAGCCTATCCGATGAGGGCTGGAAATCAGTTGACAGTCCTTGAGGATATAAATCTTACCGTTAAAGAAGGAGAGTTTATATCTATTTTAGGTCCCTCTGGTGCCGGAAAATCAACATTATTAAGGATTCTTTCGGGATTAATTAAACCAACTTCAGGCAAGATTTTGTATCACGGTAAACCTCAAAGTGAAGCTAATCCAAGTATTGCAATGGTTTTTCAAAGTTTTGCGCTTTTCCCTTGGCTTACAGTACTAGAAAATGTTGAGGTTGGTTTAAAAGCAAAAGGTGTTGAAAGAGAACTTGCTAGGGAAAAAGCAATAAAAATGTTAGATTTAGTTGGTCTTGACGGATTTGAAGATGCTTATCCAAGAGAACTTTCGGGTGGTATGAAACAAAGAGTTGGTATAGCAAGAGCACTTGCTATAGAACCTGAAATACTCTTTATGGATGAACCTTTTTCATCACTGGATATATTAACTGCTGATAATTTAAGAAATGAACTGATAAGACTTTGGATGGAAAGAAAATTACCAATAAAGTCAATAATCTTTGTAACGCATAATATAGAAGAAGCGGTATTTTTATCTGATAGAGCTGTAATTTTAAGCCATAATCCTGCAACTATAAGAGCTGAAATAACAATAAACATGCCCCATGTAAGGAACAAAAATTTAAAAGAGTTCAAGCTAATGGTTGATGATATTTTTGCGATACTTACACGTCCTAAGGTTGAAGCTCCATTTATGTTAAGAAAAGAGAGATACCAGTTCTTACCCCACGCAAAGGTAGGAGCAATTGCAGGTTTATTAGAGCTTGTTTTATCGAAGGGTGGAATAGTTGATATATCTGAATTGACTAGTGATTTAGGATTAGAGGTTGATGATGTGTTCCCTTTGATTGAAGCTGCTGCCTTTTTAGGTTTTGCAAGTGTCAAGGAAGGGGATATAAAATTAACTGATGTTGGCTTCAATTTTTCTCGTTCAGATTTGCTTGAAAAGAAGGTTATATTTAGGGAAATGGCTCTTAAAAACATTCAATTAATTAACCAAATATATCAGGTCCTTACAAAAACTGAGAAGAAAAGGATGAGTGAAGACTTTTTTATTGAAATACTGGAAAACCATTTTACTAAAGATGAAGCATGGAACCAGTTAGAGATTGCAATTGACTGGGGTAGATATGCAGAACTTTTTGCTTATGATTATGACTCTGGAGAACTCTATATTGAAGAAACTGAGGGTGACGTTACACAAAAGAAAGAAGTAACGAATATTTAGTCTCTACATAGAACAAGTAGTGAACATATAGCAAAAGAAGCCACTGAGATTGTTATGAACATAATACCAGTCCATCCAAACATGTTATAGAAAAAACCTGGTAAATATGCTCCAAAACTACCACCAATATAATAGGAAAATAAGTAGAGGGAAGTTGCGGAACCTTTAGCATTTTTAGCTTTTTTACTCACTAAAGCACTTGTTGCAGGTTGGGCTATGAATAACCCAGCGCATATAAGAAATAGCCCTACTATTACAAAAATTAAATCTTTAAATGATGTAAAAACTATTCCAGTTATCACTGTAAGTAGTCCTGTTAGAATTACTGGTTTTCTGCCAATCTTGTTTGATATTGCACCTGAAAAAGGAGATATAATACCAGCAATATAAACAAAATAAATTAAGCTTAATTGTATTGTTGAAAGGTTGAAAGGTGTGCTCGTAAGATAAAAGGAAACATAGGTAAAAACGCATGTAAATGTAAAAAATATACAAAAGCCTATCAAGAAAGCTCCAATAAGAAATTTATTTTTTAAATGTAAAAACATACCCTTGAATGAAGAGAGTAGTGAAGGAGATTGTTTGAAGTTTTTTGATTCAGGCAAATAGATTAACATTAGTGTTGAACCTATTATGTTTAAAAAAGCAAAAAAGATAAACATAATTCTCCAGTTGAAAAGCCCTGTTATTAATCCACCTAGTACTCTTCCAGTAAGTCCTGCTGTTATCATAGCCATTATATAAATGCCCATAACTCTGCCTAACACTGTCCAAGGAAACTCTTCTGCAATGTATGCCATAGCAAGTGCTGATATACCTGAGACAAAACATCCTTGAAGGGAGCGCATTATTAAAAAGAAGGTATAATCATTAGAAAAAGCGATTAGAAAGGAAGGTATAAAAAGTAATAACCCTGTTGTAACCATAATTTTTTTTCTACCATAACGGTCAGAGATTGGTCCGTAAAATAGCAATGTCAAAGAAAGGGAGAGAATAGTTAATGATACAGCGAGGCTTGCCTTTTCAGGCAGTACATTGAATTCAAGAACTATTGTTGGTAATATTGGTTGAGCAACATAGATATCTGAAATGATGAAAACTGTGCTTACATACAAAGTAATAATTTTGCTTAAATATTCTTTCATCTATTTCAATTTTTGAAGTTTATTTCTAATATCAGGATTTTTACTTCCAAGTAGTTTGTCTGCCATGGAAAGATGTTTTAGAGCCATTTTTTTATTTTTAAAATAAAAATGTTCACCAAGTAAAAAGTAAGGCCAAGGATTGTTTGGCTCTTTTCCAATAATTTCTTTTAGATATCTTAATGCCTTGTTCTCATTTTTAGTCCTGTAGTGGTAATATTTTACGATGTTGTTTTTGTAATTATAGACATTATTTTTTTTAATTTCTTCATCGGAATAACCTTTGTGATAAATTTCTTCAAATAGAAAAAGATATAGTTCTTTATATTTTTCGTAAGATTTCTTGTCGTAATATATTATTTCCCTATCTTTGAAAAATTCATTTATTGGATAATTCTTGCTTAATGCTGTCCCTGGATATATGACGAGTGGTGAAAGTACTGCATCTATTAGACCAGATTTTCTAATGAAATTAAGGGTTCTTTTGGTATCTTCCATGCTTTCTTTCATGCCACATATAAAGTAACCAAAGGGTCTTATAAGGTTGTTTCTTAATGTTTTTATAGCTTTAAGTACATCTATGAGGTCTATATGTTTGTTTAAAAAATGAAGGATTTTTTTTGAACCTGATTCTATACCCATCTGAATTTGGTCGCATCCAGCATTTGATAAACAAAATGCAAGCTCATCATTAATATATTTTGCAGAACCTTGGGTATTCCATAAAAAATAGAGGTTTTCTTTACTTAGTGATTCTGCAAAATTCAACACTCTTTTTTGATTTACGAGAAAATTGTCATCTCTAATGCTAAAGTATAAACTGCCAAAGGTTTTCCTTAAATCTTTTACATAATCAATCAATAAATTGATGGAATGCATTCTTATCTTTCTCTGCCATATTTTAGGTGATGCGCAAAAACTGCATTTAAAAGGGCACCCCCTTGAGCTTATTAATATGGCGAAGTTTTCTGGTTTAATGTTGCTACAATAAGGCATTATCATGGATGGAAAAAAAAAATAATCGTCAATATTTTCTAAGAATGTAACAGTGTTTTCTACAAGCTTATCTTTTGATCTATATACAAGATTGTTTATATGCTCAAATGTTTCATTACCTTTTATGGCTTTAAGCAGCTTTATAGATGCTTCTTCGCCCTCGCCTTTAATTACAAAATCTATTTCAGGAATTTTTTTCAAGATTTCCTTTCCTAAAATAGAAAAAGGGCCACCTAAAATAGTAATACTTTTTGGGGCATATTTTTTTGCCAGTCTTGCAATCTTAAAAGATTCATAATGATTTCCAAAAAAAGTAGATATAAAAACGACGTTGTAGTAGTTGTTTTTAAAAAAATGGATAATATCTTCAGTTTTGTATCGAGAAAAATTAATTAATTTTGCATCAAAACCTTCTTTTAAAAGTGAGTAGAGTATATTAAAGAGTCCAATGGGGACAAAGTCTGTAAAATAGTCTTTACTTTCTTTTTGAGGACCTCTATATATCAATAAACATTTGTCGACTTGGCTTTTCATCTATAAAGTATAATTTAATCATAAAACCCAAAAAAAATAAATATTAGTTGACAAGTAAAGAATATCATGCTATATTCTACTTAAATAGTAAAGATAAGGAGGCAAATATGGCAAAGATTTATGATGACATTACTAAAACTATTGGGAATACTCCACTTGTGCGAATTAATAAATTGACTAAGGGGTGTTATGCTGATGTTATTGCAAAGCTAGAAAGTTTTAATCCTTTATCAAGTGTAAAGGATAGGATTGGTGTAGCGATGATAGAGGCTGCTGAAAAGATGGGATTGATTGATAAAGAGACGGTTATAATAGAACCTACAAGTGGTAATACAGGTATAGCTTTAGCATTTGTGTGTGCAGCAAAAGGTTATAAGTTAATACTAACAATGCCAGAGACGATGAGTATGGAAAGAAGAGCACTTTTGAGGATATTTGGTGCAGAACTTGTTTTGACTGAGGGTAGCAAAGGGATGCGAGGTGCAGTAGAAAAAGCGGAAGAGCTTGCTAAGATTTATCCGAAAAGTTTTATACCACAGCAATTTAAGAACCTTGCTAATCCAGAAATTCATAGAAAGACTACTGCAGAAGAGATATGGAATGATACAGATGGTAAGGTTGATATTTTAGTTGGAGGTGTGGGCACAGGTGGAACAATCACTGGTGTTGGAGAAGTGATAAAAAAGAGGAAGTCTGAATTTAAAGTTGTTGCTGTTGAGCCGAAAGATTCACCAGTCCTTTCAGGTGGAAAACCGGGAATGCATAAAATACAAGGGATAGGTGCAGGCTTCATTCCTGATATTCTTAATAGAGAAATTATAGATGAAATAGTGCAGGTGTCTAATGAAGATGCTGGAGAAACTGCAAGAAAACTTGCAAGAGAAGAGGGTATACTTGCAGGTATTTCATCAGGTGCCGCACTTTGGGCAGCTTTGCAAGTTGCTAAAAGGGAGGAAAATAAAGGTAAGATGATAGTTGTAGTTTTACCAGATACAGGTGAAAGATATCTATCAACATGGCTTTTTCAAGAGTTTATGAGATAAAGAGAGGAGGTTTATATTATGTCGGAAAAAACTTTTAGACAAGAAACATTATGTTTACATGGGGGGCAGGTACCTGATCCTGCGACTCTTTCACGGGCTGTTCCTATTTATCAAACTACGTCTTATGTATTTAAGAGTTCTGAACATGCAGCAAATTTATTCAGTTTAAAAGAACTCGGAAATATCTATACAAGGATTATGAATCCTACAACAGATGTCTTTGAAAAAAGGGTTGCTGCATTAGAAGGTGGAAGTGCAGCAGTTGCTACATCTTCGGGGCAAGCAGCAATTACTTATGCAATATTAAATATTGCAAGTGCTGGTGATGAGATTGTCTCTGCAACTAGTCTTTATGGTGGGACGTATAATTTGTTCCACTATACTTTGCCAAAATTTGGTATTAAAACAATATTTGTTGACCCTTCAGATCCAGAGAATTTCAAAAGGGCAATTACTAATAAAACAAAAGCTTTATATGCAGAATCTGTGGGTAACCCAAAACTTGATATAATTGACTATGAGGCAATAGCAAAGATTGCACATGATAATGGTATTCCTTTTATTATTGATAATACCGTAACAACACCCTATTTATTGAGACCTTTTGATTTTGGGGCTGATATTGTTGTGCATTCCACTACAAAGTTTATTGGTGGACATGGAACTTCTATTGGCGGCATTATAGTAGATTCAGGTAAATTTAACTGGGATACAGGCAAATTCCCATCATTTACAGAACCAGACCCAAGTTATCATGGGCTTGTGTACTGGGATACTTTTAAAAACTTTCCAGGTATGGGCAATGTCGCTTTTGCTTTTAAAGTTAGGCTACAGCTTTTAAGGGATATAGGTGCTTGTATGAGCCCTTTTAATGCTTTTCTATTTTTACAAGGCTTAGAAACATTACATTTAAGAATGGAAAGGCATAGCCAAAATGCTATAAAAGTTGCAGAATATTTAAGCAATCACGAAAAGGTTAGTTGGGTCAATTATCCAGGACTTAAATCTCATAAAAACTATGAGTTAGCAAAGAAATATTTCAAAAGGGGCTTGTTTGGTGCACTTATAGGCTTTGGTTTAAAAGGCGGTTATGAAGCTGGTATTAAGTTTATTGATAATTTGAAACTTTTTTCCCATCTTGCAAATATAGGTGATGCAAAAAGCTTAGTTATACATCCAGCTAGTACAACACATCAACAACTAACACCAGAAGAAAGATTATTAACAGGAGTAACAGATGATTATGTAAGATTATCAATAGGACTTGAGAATGTTGATGATATAATTGAAGACTTAGAGCAGGCGCTTTCAAAAATATAGTGCTAAAAAATAAATGATTGAAGAAGCTATTATATGAGGTATAATTATAATTTATGGTTATAGAACTTGTAAAAGAGGAAGTATTTGGTGAAAAAAGTCCATTAGGGTATACGGAGACTAAATTCTTTACCTTTGATGCTCTCGAACTCGAGAGTGGGGAGGTTTTGTCACCAGTAACTATAGCATATGAAACTTATGGTACTTTAAATGAGAAAAAAGATAATGCTATTTTGATTTGTCATGCTTTAACTGGTGATGCTCATGCTGCAGGTGTTTCTAAAGAAACGGGAAAACTTGGTTGGTGGGAAATCATGATAGGGCCTGGTAAAGCCTTCGATACTGATAAATACTTTGTGATATGTTCTAATGTAATTGGTGGTTGTAAGGGGTCTACAGGCCCAAGCTCCATCAACCCAAAAACAGGTAAACCCTATGGTATGAGCTTTCCTGTAGTGACCATAAAAGATATGGTTAATGCTCAAGCAAAACTTATAGAGCATTTAAGAATTGAAAGGCTTTTTTGTGTTGCCGGTGGCTCTATGGGTGGTATGCAGGTTTTGCAGTGGGTATATTCTTACCCAAATAAAGTTATAACAGCAATTCCAATAGCAACAACATTAAGGCATACACCCCTGCAAATTGCCTTTAATGAAGTTGGAAGAAGAGCCATAATGAGTGATCCTGAATGGATGGGTGGAGATTACTATGGACAGTCTTTTCCTGCTAATGGTCTTGCTGTTGCCAGAATGATAGGTCATATTACTTATATGAGCGATCTTTCAATGAAAGAGAAGTTTGGAAGGAAGCTTAGAAATAAAGAAAAATATGGGTATGATTTTGAAGCTGAGTTTGAAGTTGAACAATATTTGAAATATAGAGGTGAAACTTTTGTGCAGAGGTTTGATGCAAATTCTTATTTATACATAACTAAAGCTATTGATTATTTTAACTTGGGTGATAACAAAGATTTAATAAAAAGGTTTTATAATCTTCCTACTAAATTTCTCGTGATTTCTTATTCCCATGACTGGTTATATCCACCCTATCAGTCGAGAGAAATAGTAAAAGTTTTAAAATATGCATGGGTTGATGTAACTTATTGTGAGATATCTTCTACCTATGGACATGATGCCTTTTTAATAAAAAACGCAGAACAGGAACATCTTGTTACTCATTTTCTTAACAATGCCTATGCAAAGTTAAAAGGTGAATAATAAAGTGCGACATTTTGAAAGGTTTGATTTTAAAATAATTTTTGATATTATAGAGCAAGGCTCAAAGGTTCTTGATTTAGGTTGTGGTGATGGTGAGCTTCTTAGAATTTTGACGGAACATAAAAGTGTTAGAGGTGTTGGGATAGAAAACGATGAGAAAATGATTTATGCCTGTGTATCAAAGGGAGTTACTGTTGAACATGGTGATATAGACGAAGGGTTACCAGATTTTCCTGATAAGTTTTTTGATTACGTCATATTAAATTTTACACTTCAGGAGACAAAAAAGCCAAAGAAAGTTATCCATGAAGCTTTAAGAGTTGGAGAAAAGGTAATAGTCTCTTTCCCTAATTTCGCCTATTATCCTGTAAGATTCTATCTTGGCATCTTAGGAAAGACGCCAAGAACAAAAGCTTTACCGTACCATTGGGATGAAACACCTAATCTACATTACTTTACTATAAAGGATTTTATAGAGTTTTGTGAAAGAGAAAACATTAAAATAGTATTTTACAAGGCTTTTACTGAGCATCGATTAATTAAATTTTTACCAAATTTTTTTGCTGAAAAAGCAGTTTTTTTACTAAAGGGTGCTTAACTTACTGAATAAAAAATGAGATGCATAAAATTTATAATCTATTTTGTTTTAATTATTTATCCTGTTTTTGCAAAAGCTCAAAATTATACCCTAAATGATTTGCAAATTATATTATTAAAGGAAAATCCTAAGTTAAAGTCCATGACGTTAGAAGTTGAGATGGCCAGAAAAAGAATTCCCATAAGTAGTTCTTTAGACGATCCTAAGCTAAAGATCGCAATTAATAGCTTACCTGTCGATACTTGGTCTTTTAAAGATGAAGATATGACTACAAAAGAAATTGGTATATCACAAATGTTCCCATTAGGTGGTAAGTTAGGCATTAAAGAGGAAATAGCACTGAAAGAATATAAATATTTGATTGAAAGACTTAGGAAAGATAAAGCTGAAATGCTTCATATGTTGAGAATGAATGTCTACGAAATTTATTATATCAGAGAAGCCTTAAAGATAATTGATGAGATAGAAAACTATTTACAAATTTTAGTTGATAGTGAGGCGGCATCTGCTAAATCAGGTATGGGGAATCTTACAAATGTAGTTAAGGCAAATATTGAACTTACTATGTTGCAAGAAGAAAAGATTAATTTAAAACAAAAAGAAGAGGAGTTAAGGAAAAAAATAGCCTATTTGTTGGCAATTGATGATGTAAGTTTAGACATGAATTTTGAATTTAACATGGAAAAACCTCTTTTAAATGAAATTAAAGAAAAAGTACTGAATCAAAATCCAGAATTAAAGATGCTTCATATAGAAAAAGAGAAAAGTGAACTTGAAGTTGTTTTGAAAAAAAAGGAGTTTTATCCAGATTTAGAGTTAAGCTTTTCTTATATGCAAAGAGATAAATCAAATACTGGGATGAAAAGACCAGATATGATAAGTGCAATGGCATCAATAAATATACCTATCTGGGCAAAGAATAAGAATATTCCTATGATAGAAGAAATGGAAAAAAAGAGAAGCATGATAAATACTCTCATACAAGATAAAAAAAATGAGTTGGAAAGAAAAGTTGAGACAATTTTTAGTTTTATCGACAGGTGGCAAAACTTATACAATCTTTATGTGAATAACATTATCCCTCAAAATGAGCTTGCAATGGATACAATTATCTCAAGATACAAAGTAGGTGGTGTTGAATTTATGCCTGTGATAGATACAATAAGAATGTTACTGAAATATAAGAAAGAAGCAGTTATTTTAAAAAAGGAGTTTCTTATAAATAAATCTGAATTGTTTAGCTTGATGGGGGAAGATACTCCAAATTGATATTGAAAAGAAATTTAGTGAGGCAATTATGAAAAGGTATATTGCAATTATAATTGTATTAATTTTGGCTATTTTAAGTGGTTTAGGGATCTATTATTATAAGATAAACAAACATAAGCTAGCTAAAGCTTCAAATGTTGAAGAAAAACAGTTGTATACCTGTCCAATGCATCCCCAGATTATTTCTGATAGGCCAGGAGATTGTCCCATATGTGGTATGCGGCTTGTGCCATTAAAAAAAAATGACCAAAGTGCTAAGGAAGAGAAATATCCAGAAGGGCTAACTGCTATCTCAATTTCAAAAGAAAAGGCTGCACTTATAGGTTTGACTTTTGAGGAGGTAAAACCAAGAGAAATATTTAGAGAGATAAGAACCACTGCAAAGATTGTTCCCGATGAAAGAAGGATTCATAAGATAACAACAAAAATAAGTGGGTGGGTAGAAAAACTATACGTAAACCAAACAGGACAATATATAAAGAAAGGAGATCCCTTATTAACTATATACAGTCCTGAGCTTCTTACAGCAGGAGAAGAGTATCTTTCAGCATTAAGGGCTTATGATAAAGCAGCAAAGATAGCTGATTCATACCTATTGAAAACTCTTAAAGATTTGGTTGAAATAGCGAAAGAAAAACTTATCCTTCTTGATGTATCAGAGGAGCAAATAGAAAAGATAAAAACTACTGGTAAGGTGGAAAAAAATTTTACATTATATTCACCAGTTTCAGGTTATGTTACAGAAAAAATGGTTGTTCAAGGGCAAAGAGTAATGATGAATGAACCTTTAATGGTTGTTACTGATTTGAGTAATCTATGGGGGGAGATAGATATTTATGAGCCTGATATTCCCTTTGTAAAAATTGGAATGCCTGTAAAGCTTTCTCTTTCATACTTGCCAGTAAAAGAGTTAAAAGGTAGGGTAAGCTTCATATATCCATCATTAAATTCAGAAACAAGAACGTTAAAAGTTAGGTTGGAGATACCAAATCCTGGTTTGATTTTAAAACCGGAGATGTATGCAGAGGCTACACTAAAATACATCATTGGTAAAAGACTTTCTGTTCCTGATACTGCTGTTATAAGGAGTGGTATTAAGGATTATGTTTTTGTAAAAGGAGAAGATGAACATATCATACCCAAAGAAGTAAAAGTTGGTATAAGAAGTGGCGATAATTATTATGAAGTGTTATCAGGGGTAAGAAAGGGCGATTTAGTTATTACATCGGCAAATTTTCTCATAGATTCTGAATCTTCATTAAAATCTGCATTACAGTCGGTAACTGGGACAGATTCTTCTAAAGCACCTTTAGAACATGAAGGACAAGCAAGATAGAGAGACATCTTTATGATAAAGAAGATCATTGCCTTTTCTGCTAATAATAGATTAATTGTAGTTATATTAGTTTCTGCATTGATTGGGTTAGCAATTTATGCGATGAAACATATTCCCCTTGATGCAATACCCGATTTGTCTGATACACAGGTCATAATTTATACTAAATGGGACAGAAGCCCCGATATTATTGAAGATCAGGTAACATATCCTATTGTTTCAGCACTTTTAGGTGCTCCAAAGGTAAAGGCGATTAGAGGATACAGTGATTTTGGTTTTTCCTATGTGTATGTAATTTTTGAAGATAAAACGGATATTTACTGGGCAAGAAGCAGAGTAGTAGAGTATTTGTCCAAAATACAAGGGGCTCTGCCTGCAGGAGTGAAAACGGAGATAGGTCCAGATGCTACAGGTGTTGGATGGATTTTCATGTATGCTTTAGTAGATAAGCAAAATAAGCATAGCTTAGCTGAGTTAAGAACCTTTCAAGATTGGTATTTAAAATACGCTTTGCTAAGTGTTCCTGGAGTTGCTGAAGTTGCAACAATTGGTGGTTTTGAAAAACAATACCAGGTTACTGTTTATCCTGAAAAGTTAAAGTCTTATGGGATTTCAATAATGGAGATTATTGATGCAATAAAGAAAAATAACAATGAAGTAGGTGGTAGGTTAATTGAATGGACTGGTAAAGAGTATATGGTAAGGGCAAAGGGGTACATTAAAAATATTGATGAATTAAGGAAGGTAGTAATAAAAGCTAAAGGTGGTACACCCGTTTTGTTAGAAAATGTTGCAACGATTTCAGTAGGTCCACAGATAAGAAGAGGGTTGGCCGATTTAAATGGTTTGGGTGATACTGTTGGTGGTATTGTTATAATGAGACACGGTGAGAATGCTTTAAATGTCATAGAGAGAGTTAAAGAAAGGTTAAAGGAAATAAAAAGTTCTTTTCCAGAAGGTGTTGAACTTGTAACAACCTATGACAGGTCAGATTTGATTAAAAAATCAATTGAGCATTTAAAAGAAAAGCTAATCGAAGAAATGATAGTGGTAAGTATAGTTATTCTTCTATTTCTATGGCACTTTCCATCTGCTTTTGTGCCTATAATTACTATACCAATATCTGTAATACTGGCCTTTATACCGATGTATTTAGCAGGTATAAGCTCAAATATTATGAGCTTAGCTGGAATTGCAATTTCTATAGGTGTGCTTGTTGATGGTGCTATCGTTGAAGTAGAAAATGCATATAAAAAAATAGAAATCTGGATTGAAGAAGGGAAAAAGGGAGACTTTCATCATGTAAGGTTAGAGGCTCTTATGGAAGTTGGACCTTCTGTTTTTTTCTCACTTTTAGTTATAACTGTGTCCTTTTTGCCTGTTTTCACTCTTGTAGATCAGGAAGGTAGATTATTTACACCCCTTGCATGGACTAAAACTTTAACATTAGCACTTGCATCAGTTCTTGCAATAACACTTGATCCAGCTGTTAGGATGCTTTTTTCAAGAATAGAGCCCTTTCAAATAAAACAATCATTTTTCTCAAATATTTTAAATATGTTGTTTATTGGAAATTATTATCCTGAGGAGAAGCATCCGGTAAGTAAAGTTTTATTCCGTTTATACGATAAACCCTGTAGATGGGTCTTGGAAAATCCGAAAAAAGTTATACTTGGTTCAATTTTGATAACCCTTTCTGCAATACCTGTTTATATGAAACTCGGTTCTGAGTTTATGCCACCTCTCAATGAAGGTACAATACTTTATATGCCAACAACCCTGCCAGGAATTTCTGTTACAGAAGCAAAAAACCTTTTAATGACACAAGATAGAATATTAAAATCTTTTCCAGAAGTTGAGACTGTTTTTGGTAAAGCAGGTAGGGCAGAAACATCTACAGATCCTGCACCATTTTCAATGATGGAAACAACGATTGTTTTGAAACCTCAAGATCAGTGGAGAGAAAAGAAAAGATGGTATTCATCATGGGCTCCTGAATTTTTAAAAAAACTTTTAAGACCAATCTGGCCTGATAGGATTTCCTTTGAAGAACTGATAGATTTGATGGATAGAGCTATCCAAATTCCAGGAAATACAAATGCATGGACAATGCCTATTAAAGGTAGAATTGATATGTTGACAACGGGTGTGAGAACGCCTATTGGCATTAAGATATTCGGTTCAGATTTAATGGAGATACAAAAAATAGGTGAAAACATTGAAAACATTTTACGTAATATACCAGGCACAAGAAGTGTATATGCAGAAAGGGTTGGAGGAGGATATTATGTTGATATTATACCTAAAAGAGAAGCTCTGGCACGTTACAAATTAAATATTGAAGATTTGCACAGTGTTATAATGAGTGCTGTAGGGGGAGAGACAGTAACAACAACTATTGAAGGTAGGGAAAGGTATACTATAAATGTTCGTTATCCAAGAGATTTAAGAAGTGACATAGAGTATCTTGAAAGGATTTTTATAACTGCAATGGATGGTATTCAACTACCAATAAAAGAAGTGGCTGAAATCAAATTAAGCTATGGACCTTCGATGATTAGAGATGAAAATGGGAGGCTTGCTGGATATGTGTATGTTGATATAACAGGTACTGATATAGGAACATATGTAAAAAAGGCTCAAGAAGCAGTAGATAAATCTCTTAAACTTCCTAAAGGTTATACAATACTTTGGAGCGGGCAATATGAGAATATGTTAAGGGTTAAAGAAAGGCTAAAAATTGTTATTCCAATCACTATTATGCTTATTTTTGGCTTGCTTTATATGAATACAAAATCAGCTTTTAAAGCTATGGTCGTTATGCTTGCTGTTCCATTTTCTGCTGTTGGTGCTGTATGGGTTCTTTATCTATTAAATTATCATATCTCAATTGCAACATGGGTAGGTATGATTGCCCTAATGGGACTAGATGCTGAAACGGGTGTTTTTATGTTGCTTTTTCTTGACCTTTCTTATAATGAATATAAAAAGAAAGGACTTTTAAATAGTATAGCAAATTTAAAAGAAGCAATAATTCATGGCGCGGTAAAAAGGATAAGGCCTAAAATTATGACAGTTATGGCAACAGGGATGGGTCTTATGCCAATTATGTGGTCAATGGGAACTGGTGCTGATGTTATGAAGAGAATTACAGCTCCTATGATAGGTGGTCTTGCAACATCTTTCATAATGGAACTACTTGTGTATCCAGCAATTTATTTAGTTTGGAAAGAAAGGGAGTTTAAAAAATAAAACCAAAAAAAGGAGGAAAATATGAAGAAGTTAGCAGGTATGTTATTTGCACTTATGGTTTTAGTGAGTGTTACTTTTGCTCAACATGATATTCACAACAGTAAGATTCATGGAGAAATGAGGCATGATAGTATGTCAGGATTAGGTCGCTTAGTTTACAAAGGCGAAAAGTCGGGTATAAGTGTTGGGGTATATTTAAATGATATTGAAAGTGCTATGAAAGCTATGATGAAGGATTCTAATTTTAAGATTGATAAAAGTAAAATGGATCCTAATCTTACGCACCATATTTCTTTAAGTACCGATGGGGATGTTGATAGTGCTACGTTATCTCTAACATATAAAGACAATACAAAAAATTATACACTTATGTCCATGCATGGACATTTTGGGGCAGATGTCTCAATGAAACAAAAGGGCACATACAATGCTAAGCTAACCGTGATTACTAAAAAAGGTAAAAAAATAACATTTTCATTTACAATAAAGCAATAATAATAAAGTCCCGAGTTATTTAGTACTCGGGATTTACTCTCATATTTTTCACAATTACTTTTAATTTTTAATCATTTAGTTTAGAATAAACGGTATGGCTTGGGGATATTTGCTATTAGTTATTATTGGTTTAGTAATGGTAGGCGTTGGTTTTTACGGCGCTTTCATCTATAAAAATCAAAACATTTACAAAAATATACTTGCATTACTTATGCCTGTAGGTCTTTTGATTGCGATTGTTGGGATAATATTGACCGTATTACCAGATTTTTTTAAGGAAACTGTATGGTAAAGCAAATACTTAAAATAGTTGTTTTAGTTTTGATTATTATAGTTATGGTTTATTTAAAGCTTTTTATAAACCAATATAGAGAGTTTAATAGAGGTGAGGAAGCTTATTCTAAAAAGAATTTTAAAGATGCTGTGGTTTATTACGAGACAAGTATTCAGTTTTATACACCCTTTAGTTCTAATATCAAGAAGGCAATACAAAGGATGTTTGAGATTGCATCAATTTATGAACAAGAAGGCAATTATGAATATGCCCTTGATGTCTATGAAAATCTAAGAAGTGCTCTTTATGCCACAAAAAGCTTTTATCAGCCCTACAGTGATGTTATCAATCGATGTGACAAAAAAATAACTGAACTTTTACGGATTCTCAGACAGTGAAAAATGATTTTTCCTTTTCTGTTTTAGGTGGTATTGGTGAGATTGGAGCAAATTGTTATCTCCTTGAGCTAGAAGGGGAATATTTTTTAATTGATTGTGGTCTTGCTTTCTGTGAAAATCTCTATCCAGGCGTATTTGCATCAATTCCCGATCTTGACTCTGTAAAAGAATTAAAAAGCAATCTTAAGGGTATTATTATAACCCACGGACATGATGACCATCTTGGAGCTTTACCTTATTTTATTGATGGATTAGATGTACCTATTTATCTTTCCGCTTTTGCAAGTGAACTTCTTAAAAATAAATTATTAGAAATGGGCATTAAAAAAACAGATAATTTAAAAATTTTGAAAGGAAAAAAGTTAGAAATTTTAATTGGAAGTAAAAAGTTTGTGTTTTTTAAAACATATCATAGTATACCAGAAAGCTATGGTTTTTATGTAACTTGTGAGTCTGGAGAAGTAGTTTTTACATCAGATTTTAAACATTTTGATTTTAGTGTTTTACCGCCTAAGCCTTTGATACTTTTTTTAGATGCTACTAATGCGGAAGTTAAAGAGGACGTAACTGAGAGTGAGGTAAGAAAAACTATTGATAAAATAATAAAAAATACAAAGGGGGTTTTTATAGCTTCAACGTTTTCCAGTAATCTTGACAGGATAAAGTCATTAATAAACCTAATAGTAAAAAATGGTAGAAAGCTTTTTGTTACAGGTAAGAGTGTCCTCTCCACAATAGATATAGCTAAAAAACTTCAGATAATAAAGGACATAGAAATTACTCCATGGGATAAAATAAATAAAATACCCCGAAATGAGGTAGCTATTATTACCACGGGTACTCAAGGTGAAAGGTTTTCATCTTTAAAATTGATGTCGCAAGGCATTTTTAAAGGATTTAGACTGGGAGTGGGTGATAGTGTTGTAATATCTTCGAGGATAATACCGGGTAACGAAAAAAATATATATACCATGATTAATAAATTTCTTAGTGTAGGTGTGGATGTTTATTATGCTGAAATTGCAAAAACGCACTGTTCAGGGCATGGGACAGCAAAAGAATTGAAAAGTCTTTTGCAAAAAATAAAACCAGCATATATCATTCCTATTCATGGTGAAATGAGACACTTAAAAGCATTAAAGCATTTAGCAGTTGAACTTGGTTTTCCACCAGAAAATATTATTATGCTTGAGAAAGGTTATAAATTGCAGTTAAATAGAGGTAATTTTACAATCTTAAAACATGATAACGTAAAGAGGCTTTTTTTAGATTATCATGACAATTCTGTAATTGCAGAAGAAGTTGTAAAAGAAAGAAAAAAATTAGGTGAAGAGGGGTTAATACATATAAGCATGTCTTTAAAACCTTGTGTAAATGCCACTTTTGAAGCTATCGGTTTTAGAATCGATAGGCATGTTGAAGAGAATATAATAGAAGAGATAAGGCAGTATAATGCATTAGCAAATAGCGAACTTATAAGTAGTAATTTAGAAAAATTTAAAGAGATTGTAAAAAATATTATCAGAAAGCATTACAATAGAAAGCCTGTTGTTATTTTAGATGTGGAGGAAAAATAGTGTTTGAAGCAATTTTCTTAGGAATGATTCAGGGGGTTTTTGAATTCTTACCTGTTAGCAGCTCAGCTCATTTGCTTTTAGCTTCATATTTCTTTAATTTTTCTGAAGATGTTATTAATTCCAACATGTTTGACGCTATATTGCATGGTGGTTCTATCATAGCAATACTTCTCTTTTTTTATAAAGATGTAATAAAAGCCTTAAAAAATAAAAGGATAATGAAGGGTTTATTCATAAGTACTTTACCAACATTTGTTATTGGTTTAATTATTGAACCTTTTAAAGATGTATACTTTAGAGGTATCTGGATTAGTTTTATTTCTCTTGTTATCTGGGGTTTTTATATGATTTATGCAGAAAAGAAAAGCAAAGAGATAAAAAATATTGAAGAACTGAACGTAAAAGATTATCTTATTCTCGGTTTTATGCAGTCTATTGCATTAATTCCTGGTACAAGCAGGTCAGGAATTACTATTTCTACAGCATTATTATTAAATTTAAAAAAGGATGATGCATTAAGTGTGTCTTTCCTAATAGGGTTACCAGTTATTTTTGCTGCTTTTGCTTATGAATTCAGAAAGGCAATTATTACCAAGGCTTTTATTGATTACACTACTTTATTTGTAGGGGTATCGAGTTCACTTGTTTTTAGTTTACTTGCCCTAGTATTTCTTGTAAAATTTATTAAAAAGTTTAAATTTAGCAGCTTTGCCTATTATCGTTTTGGGCTGGCTGCTTTTATTATCGGCTACAATTTATGGAAAAGCCTTTAACTAATTCCACAAATGATGAGAAGGTAAATAAGATAAGGCGCGATATAGCTCTAATTTTATTTGTAGCCTTTATATTGTTTTTTTCTCTTACTCTGATTACCTTTAGTCCTTCAGATCCTTCTTATTTTACTGTAACAGCCTTTCCAGGCTCAAAGATTAATAATTTTTTTGGTAAGTTTGGTGCTTATATTGCAGGATTTCTAATTCAATTTTTTGGTGCAGGTGCATACTTAATACCTTTGTATTTGATTCTTTTCTTGTTTACTTCGCATTTTTTAAAGACCTTTTATTTTAAATGGTATAAACTTCTGTTTTTTATATTATCTCTAGTGTCTTGTTCAGGTATACTTTCAGGCTTCTTCCCGCAAGTAAACTTCTTTGGCATGAAGATACCCTTTGGAGGTGTTGTAGGATTTGTTACTGTTTCATATATGAATGAGGTTTTCAATTTATCAGGTACATTGTTTATTTTATCAGTTACATTTACCGTTTTTTCAATCCTTGCTTTCGAAAAAAATATATTTGTAAAAATTTTTGAAAAAATCGTAGCAGTAGTAAAACTTCTAAAAAAAACAAAGGATATACAAAATATCTCACCAAAAGTCGAATCAAGACCAGTAAGAGTTACTAAGACATTAAAAAAAGAAAATATAAAAGAAGATGTTGAGGATTTAACTAAAGATGAAGAGACTAAAAAGGTAAAAGAGCCTGTTTTACCACCACTTTCTTTACTTTCAATAAATAAAGAAAAAAGTGCTGGTCCTAGTGAAGCAGAGTTGAAAGAAAATTGTTCCTTGATAGAGGAATGTTTCCGCTATTTTGACATAAAAGGTAAAATTACTGAAGTTCATCCAGGTCCTGTAATAACAATGTATGAGTTTGTTCCAGAACCAGGGACAAAGATTAGCAGGATATTATCTTTAGAACATGAAATTTCTATGGCTTTAAAAGCTACATCTATAAGAATCATAGCTCCAATTCCTGGAAAATCATCAGTGGGTATAGAAGTAGCAAATAAGAAAATAGCAACAGTGTATTTGAGAGAGATTATTGGTAGTGATGTATTCAATAATAAACATTTTAAGCTACCTCTTGCTCTTGGAAAAGACACTACAGGAGAGCCATATGTTTCCGATTTAACAAGAATGCCCCATCTTCTTATTGCTGGTTCTACTGGTTCTGGTAAAAGTGTTTCGATTAATGCAATGATAGTAAGCATTCTTTATAAAATGACCCCAAAGAATGCAAAATTTATAATGATTGATCCTAAAATGCTTGAGTTGAGCTTGTATAAAGAAATTCCTCATTTAATCTATCCCGTTGTTACAAATCCTGAAGAAGCATCAAAAGTATTAAGATGGGCTATAAAAGAGATGGAAAGAAGATATGAGTTGATGGCAAATGTGTCTGTAAGGAATATAGATCAGTACAATGCAAAAATAGTTAAAGAAAATCCAACACTTTTTGATGATACAGAAGCTCCTCAAAAGTTACCTTATATAATCATAATTATTGATGAACTAGCAGATTTAATGATGGTTTCACCTAAAGAGGTTGAAACTTCTATAACAAGATTAGCTCAGATGGCGAGAGCAGCAGGTATCCACATGATAGTGGCTACTCAAAGACCTTCTGTTGATGTAATCACAGGTTTGATTAAAGCAAACTTTCCTGCCAGAATTGCTTTTAAAGTAGCATCAAAAATAGATTCAAGAACTATACTCGATGCCAATGGAGCAGACTCATTACTTGGGCAGGGAGATATGTTATATTTACCTCCCGCAACTAGCCAACTTATAAGGTTACACGGTCCCCTTGTGACTGAAGAAGAGATACAAGCTGTAGTAAACTTCTGGAAAAAGCAGTATAAGCCTGAATATATTGAAATTAGTGATGATATTTTAGAACAAAATAATGGGGAAGATGATATTTATGATGATGAAAAATATGAAGAAGCTGTTAGGATTGTAAGGGAAACGAGACAGGCTTCTATTTCTCTTATACAAAGACGTTTAAGGATAGGATATAATAGAGCTGCAAGGCTAATAGAAAGAATGGAAAAAGAAGGAATAGTAAGGCCACCTAATGGTAGTAAACCTAGGGAGGTCTTGAAATAATAGAAGGTAAGGGAGGTTTTTATGAAAGAGTTTTTTCCACAAAAAGAAGATAGTTTGTTAATAGTTGTAGATATCCAGGATAATCTTTTGAAGGTGTTTAAGGATGAGGTCAAAGAACGCATAATTAATAAAAGTGTATCGATTATAAAATATTTCAGACAACAAAAAATGCCAATACTTGTTTTTGAACAATATCCTAAAGGTATTGGTCCAACAAATGAAAGGATAAAAGAAGCTTTAGAAGATGATTACAAACCTATATCAAAAACTTGTTTTTCTGGAGTTTTTGCGGAAGGCTTCAAAAATACTATAGATGTTATGAATAAAAAAAGTGTTATTTTGATAGGTATAGAAGCCCATATATGTGTATTACAAACTTGTTATGACCTTTTATGTGCAGGTTATAAGGTTTTTGTCCTTGCTGATGCAGTGGGAAGTCGTAATAAGGTTGATTGGGAAATAGGTATAAGGATTCTGGAACAAATGGGAGCAACTATATTGACCACAGAAGTTTTAATATTTAGATGGCTTGGAAGGGCTGGTACAGAGGAGTTTAAATGCATGCTACCCTATCTTAAATAAGTTGTTTATCTAATGAGGATAAGATTTTTCTTAAAGTTTTTTATTTATGCTTTTTTTGCTTTATTTATTTATCATATTGCATTTTTTTTAAAGTATTTTGAATTCAAAGATTTAAATTTTCAATTGTTTAAGCAAGTTGCTTTTGTTACTTTGAGATTTGATTTAGCTACTTTAGCTTATTTTACAATGCCAATCCTATTATTAATGTTTATCCCGATTAGCGAGAAAAAAATTTTTTATTTTAGAGCTGTCTTTGTATTAGCTTATTTTTGGTTATTATTTTTTGTGATTTTTTTATTTATCGATCTGATTTATTACCAGTTTTCCTTAAGGCATCTAAGTTTTGAAATCTTAAATGCAACGGGAGAAATTGTTCCTCTCTTAAAGATTGCAATAAATAAGTATATATTTGAGATTTCTATTTTGATGATTTTTATTGTTCTTTTTACCGTTCGTTATGTTAATGTTTTTAAAAAAAATTACACAAAAAGCAAAATCGCTGGTGTAGTTTTAAATGTTGCTTCTTTTATCATTTTAGCTGGACTTCTTGTTTTGTTATCAAGAGGTGGATTGCAGATGAAGCCAATGAAGCTTAGTGACGCATTTGTTTTTGAAAATCCTTCCTTAGGTCATCTATGTTTAAATGGTTTTTATACCACAATGAAAACTGTTTATGAAATAAAAATTAAAAAGAATAAACTTAAATATGGAAAATATAATTGTATCAAAAATGGTGTAACTAAAATAAAAAACATGTTTTTTGTTGATGGAGAGGTAGGAGCGGATAGTGAGTATCCTATTTTGAGAAGGTTTAATTATAAAAAAGGTGACTTTAAAAAAATGAATGTAGTTGTTTTTGTTATGGAAAGCTGGTCTGGTAAGTTTTCTAAGGCAACAGATGGTGATATAGATGCAACGCCTTTTTTCACAAAGCTTTCCAAAAAGGGGTTATTGTTAAAAAGATTTTTTGCAAATGGGCAACGTTCTATTGAAGGAATATCAGCGATAGTTACTTCAATGCCACCATGGGGTGGATTAATTGTAAGTGAAAACCCTTTATTAGCGCAGTTACATACCAATTTTTTGCCAGCTATATTAAAAAAGCATGGTTATGAAACAATATTTATTCATGGTGCTAAGTATGGTTCATTGGGGCTTAATAGTTTTGCGAAACATGTTGGTTTTAACAAGTATATATCTAAAGAAGATATCGCAAAAATGGGTGGGAAAGATGATGGTGTGTGGGGTATCTATGATGAAGATACTTTTTTAATTGCAAATGATATTTTTGAAAAAGAAAAGAAACCATTTTTTGCTTTAATTTTTTCTCTTTCTAGTCATACCCCATATAAGGTTCCCTCAAAAAAATTTTTGGTTTTTGAGAAGGATCAACCCCATGCTGATTTTTTAAATGCTCTTTTCTACTCTGATTATGCACTATCGAAGTTTTTCGAGAGAGCAGAAAAAAGTAGTTATTTTAAAAATACGATTTTTGTTATTCTTGGTGACCATACTGAAGGTAAGACAACAAAAAGATCTATATTTGAAAGGTTTCAAGTTCCTTGTCTTATCTATGCTCCTAACATCATAAAGCCAGGAGAAATAAATATATCAACAAGTCAGTTAGATATTGTTCCAACACTGCTTGATTTGTTAAAAAGTTCAGATTATCATGCATCTTTTGGATGCTCCGTTTTAAGAAAACGAAATAATATTGGAGCTATCTTGGCTTATGGTGATTTTGCAGTTTATAACAAGGGTGAATATTTTCTTATGATTTCTGATGAAAAACCATTAGGTTTATACCAATATAAAAATGTAAAAGATGAAGACATAGATAGGAGTAACGAAAAAAAAGATGTTTATAAATCTCTAAAAGAAGAGTTTTCATGTCTTGGGTACTTTATTAACAAAATGCTTGTTGAGAATAAATTATATAAGGCAAAACAAAATAATTAGTAAAATCAGAAACTTATTGTTTAATTAACAGATTTTGAATTGACTTAAATTCAAAGTTTAGTTATCATACGCACTTATGAAAAAGTTAATTTTATTATTAATCTGTTTTGTAATACCGTCGTTTATACATGCTCAGGAAATTAAGGAAGAAGTGCATAAAGAAAAGAATCTTGTTTATAGTGTACAAAGTGAGAATAGTAACTTACTGTTAGAAAAAAAAATCTTAAATGAGGAAAATAAAGAAGCAGAGAATACTGAAAAAAGTAATAAAAATTATTATTTGAACACAATACTTTGGGGTACACCAAAAAATGATAAGGTAGAAACATTTATTAATTATTTTAAAACTAAAATTAGGGATAAATTTAGTGCTTGGCTTTCTAGATCGAGCAAATATTTACCGATAATTAATAAAATATTTGAGGAGCATGGTATTGCTAATGAGTTGGTTTTTTTGCCACTTATAGAGAGTGGTTTTTCACCTTATGCAACTTCAAGGGCTCAAGCAGTAGGTATTTGGCAGTTTATCAAAGGTACAGCTATTAGGTATGGCTTGAGAGTTGATAACTTTGTTGATGAAAGAAAAGATCCTGTTAAATCTACTGAAGCAGCCGCAAAATATTTGAAAGATTTATACGAAATGTTTGGTTCTTGGGATCTTGCCTTGGCAGCTTATAATGCAGGAGAAGGTAAGATTTCTAAAATTATAAACTTAAAAGGGACAAATAATTTTTGGGATGTGATTGAACATAAAAAAGTTAAGAGAGAAACAAAAGAGTATGTTCCAAGATTTGTTGCAGCGACTTTAATTGCTAAAGAGCCCGCATTATATGGCTTTGAAGATATAAACTATCTACCTATCCTTGATTATGAAGAGGTGGTTTTACCTCCTAAAACAACTCTTAGTTCTGTCGCCGAAATAATTGGTGTTGATGAAGAGTTGTTGAGAGAGTATAATCCTGCAATAAAACATGGAATTTTGCCTCCAGATACGTCTTATGTGGTGAGAGTGCCTAAGGGTACATCTGAGATTTTAATCGAGAATAAGGCAAGACTAAAGCAAGCTGACGAAAAGACGATTAAAAAAATACTTGCAAAGAAAGAAAAAAGACGTAAAAAATATGTTAGAAAAGAGAAAAAAAGAGAGTTTAGAAAAGTTGCAAACGTTAAAAGAAATCATTTCCCTTTATGATGCAAAAAGCATAATACTTAGTCACATCAAAAAACAATCTGTTGAAGAAGTATTACTCACAGAAAGCTTAGGTCGTTTTTTAGCCGAAGATATAATTGCGCCATATCCTTTACCACAAAATGATAATTCAGCTATGGATGGATATGCAGTAAAGTCAGAAGATTTAAAAGATGCAAGCATTGAAAATGCTGTTAAGTTGAAAGTGGTTGAAGTAATAACAGCAGGCAAAAAACCTGCTATAACTATTAGAAACGGGCAATGTGCGAGGATTTTTACGGGAGCTATTATTCCTGAAGGAGCAGATGCAGTAATAAGACAAGAAGATGTAATAAAAAATGGTGAATATATTTTAGTTAGTAAACATGTAGAGCCTAAAACTGATATAAGAGAAAGGGGTAGCGATTTAGCAGAAGGAGAAAAGGTATTAAGCGCAGGCGATAGAATAAGCCCAGCTATTATTGGATTACTTGCCTCCCTTAGAAAGAGTAGATTAAAAGTTTATAAAAGTCCAAGTGTATATATTATTGCCACAGGGAATGAGCTTGTTGATATAGATAGCCCTTATGACAATTTTACAATTGTAAATAGTAACAGCTATAGCATTTCTGCAATGGCGAAAGAACTTAATGCTATACCGTATATAGGTGGCATTATAAAAGATACAAAAGAATCTATAAGACAGTGTTTCGAAAGGGCAATTGAACATGATATTGTCATTACTACAGGTGGCGTTTCGGTAGGAGAATATGATCTTGTTAAAGAAGTCTTTGCTGAAATGGGGGTTAAGTGGTTATTTTGGAAGGTAAAAATAAGACCAGGGCACCCCATAGCGTTTGGTGTTTATAATGATAAAATTTTCTTTGGTTTACCAGGAAATCCTGTATCTGCTATGGTAACGTTTGACCAGTTTGTAAGACCTGCAATTTTGAAAATGTGTGGTCATGAACATTTAGAAAGGGAAAAAATAAAAGCAAAATGTCTTTCAAAAATAAAGAAAAAATCAGGAGTGATCCATTTTATTAGAGGTATATTTTCGGTAAAAAATGGTGAGATATACGTGGAAAGCATTGATAATCAATCATCATCAGCCATCAATGTAATGGCAAAGGCAAACTGTTATATCATTTTAAACGAGAATGAAACAAGGGTAGAACCGGGTGATACGGTTCTTATCGAGATTTTTAAAAAGTGGTAGAAAAAGCTTATTTAGTAAATGATCTAAAAACATTATCCAATATTCCTGATAATGCTAATGTAATCTATATAGGTTCAGAGTATTGCCTTAAAGCATTTCCGTCGTATTATTATGAAATAATAAAAAAGTGTGAGAAAAAATATAAAATAGGGATACTTACACCACCTTTATTAGAAAGTGATAGAAAACGTTTTATGCAAATATTTAGCAAGACAATAGAAATAATTGGTGATAGTTTTGATATTATTGTCAATGATTGGGGTGTTTTAAACTACTTACAAGAGTATAAATCAGAAAAGATAAATATAGTTCTTGGAAGGCTTTTGTCTTATCAAAAAAGAGGAAATCAAAAACTCTATGGTTTGTTTGAGAAATCCTTATTATCTTATGTCCCTGTCTTGAATACTTTAAACATAAATTTCTTAAAAAAGCTTGGTGTTAAGAGAATCGAAATTGATATACCACCATGGGGTGTTAAGTTTAATCCGAATGTTGATATGAGCATATCTGTTTATTTGCCTTTTACAGTTCAATCTTATACTATAAACTGCCCTTTTATGTTTTCTGGTACTAGCTGGAATAGAAAATGTAAAAGAGAGTGTTTAGAAAGTTATTTAACTTATACTGGTGGAGATAGTTTTAGTGGATTCACACAATGTGGTAAAATATATTATTCAGAAATAAAAGCTCAAGATAATATTATTAATTTTGCTGACAGAATTGTCTATATTAGATGGTAAATTTACAATATTCTACATTCGTTAATAAGCTAGCTTCAATTAGAGAAAGACGGTTAAGAAGCTTTGTTTTAGCTGAAAAAATATTAGAGTTAGATGAAGAATCACTATTAAGTTTGCTTGAGGATACTGTCAAATTTAGTTTTCATGGAGATATAAATGCAATAGAAGTTTTATTTTCTCTTGTTGATGTATTAGAAGCAATATTTGACAAAGAAATTTCTAAAAAGGTTATAGCAAAACTAAATTCTGTAAAAACGTCAAATGTAACCTTAAAGCATTTGATTATCCCTCCACCTGCTCACCGTTTTTTAAAAAAAGGAGAGGTTGAAATAACAGATGTAAAGATGGATTACATACCGTTAGGGGTTAAAAGAAGTCTTGCAAAGAAAATGGATATAATGCTTTTAAGAAGGATGGTATTTGAAAGGGATCCTTTAGTTATTAAGCATCTTTTGTCAAATCCGTTAATTACTGAAAAAGATGTTTTAAAGATTAGCTCTTTAAGACCTACAACAAGTAGTGTAATAAAAACAATTTTTAGCTCAGATAAATGGATTAATTATTATGCTGTTAAGGAAGCTATTATAAAAAATCCTTATACACCTTTTCGAATTGCATTAGTATTGCTATTTTATATGCAAAAACAGGAGCTAGAATCTATAAAAAAAAATGCAACATTACATCCAGAAATCAGGTATGAAGCTAATAAAATGATTATAGTAAGAAAAAGTTAGGATGGGTTAATAGTTGTATTTTTAGTTTCTGATTTTTTTGCTTCTTCTTCTGATTTCTTGGTTACGTCAATTGCATCAGGTTCATTAACCGCTTTTTTGAAGTTTTTTATAGCTTTGCCTATTCCAGCTCCAACTTCAGGAAGTTTTCCAACTCCAAAAACAAGCACAACTATAACTAATATAACAATAAGTTCAGGTAAGCCTAATCCAAACATTTTTTCCTCCTAAAATTTTAAACTAAGGTAAAGACATTGTCTTATATTTTATATAAAAAATCAACTTTTTTGATTAAAATTAGGTAAAATTAAGTGATGTTTTAAAAATGACTAGTTTTATTAATTTGGCGGAAGTGCATGGGAATCGAACCCACCTTCCCCTCTCGGGGAACATCGGATTTGAAGTCCGTGGAGCCCACCAGGTGCCCTGGCACTTCCAGAAATAAATTATATTCAATCACATATTATTTATCAACCAGGATTTTAGAAACTTGTTGACGAAATTATAAATTGAATGTATGATTTCACTATATAACTTAGACTGGTAAGGATATGGAAGGATTAGAAAGTTTAATTATTGATTTTGCAAAAACGCTGAAAGCAGTTAGTTTTTATCCGGAAAATCATCCAGCTCTTGTAAGTGCCTTACAAAAAATTGCTTCTAATATAAATGCCTTTGTCCAAAAAGAGCCAATGGTTCTTGAAATCACAAAGGATGCTATATTAACAAAAAATATAAGAATACCCGTTGTACAACCAGTTCTTCGTGATTTTGTCCAGACATTAATACTTAGAAGGGTTAATAAAATTATTTTTAGTAAAGGTGTTGATGCCGATGAAATATATACATTTATGCAGTTTTTAACGATGGAGGTAGGAAATATTTTTTCTGCTGGTGGGCTTGAATCACTTATAGAAAATAGTGAAATTAAATATATAGCTCTTTCAGAAACACAATTGATGCGTAGTTTATCTAAAAAAAAGAAAAATTTATCAGAAGTTTTAGTAACTGGCAATGAGATGTTTGATGTAAATCTTTTTGACGTTAAAGAAAAAAAAGATGTGAAAAGTGCGGAAACCTCTTTTGTTAGAGATACTATAGAAACTGAGAAGATTACAATTGAGGATACATTTAAAAAGTTTAAACTTGATTTAAGTGAAGCTAAAGCCAAAAATGATACATCTAAATATATTGGACTATTGAAAGAACTAACAAATTTTTTAAATAACATTGATTGGTCAGTCTATCATAAATTCATAATTGAATTATTTAAATTGTTAATAGAGCATGTTGAAGATAAGGCAACATTACCTGGTATTGCAAAGGAAGCTAAAAAATTTATATTTGAAAGATATAATGAAAAAAGACTTCTACTGTTTGCCGAAATATTGATTAAGAATGTTAATGTGGATTTCGTTGCAAATAAAATTAGAAAAATATTTACTTTTATTGGTGAGCCTGCCGTTGATACGCTATTAAATCTTTTAAGTAGCGCAAATGATATCAGAACAAGAAAAATCATATTAAATGAGATAACTAATTTAGGTGATGTAGCATTTCATAAGGTAATTCATAATCTATCTGATGAAAGATGGTATATTGTCAGAAATATGGTTACAATTCTCGGAATATTTGGTAAAAAGGAGGCTATTCCATATCTTATTGAGGTTTCAAAACATAGCGATCCAAGAATTAGGAAAGAGGTTGTTAAGGCGCTTGCACGTATAAAGGACACGCAGGGTTTTGCAGTTCTAAGGGAAATGTTAAATTACGAGACAGAGGATGTAAAAAAACTAATTATTTTCTCATTAGGCATCATGAAGGATACAGAATCAATAAAATCAATTTTGTCTGTGTTAGAAAATGAAAATAATCTTTCTTTGAAAAAGGAAGCTCTTGTTGCATTAGGGCGGATAGGACATCATTCGATAATACCCATACTTAAGAAATATGCTTTAAAAAAGGGTTTTTTTAACAAGGCTGAAAATAAAACTTTAAGACTTTCTGCAATTGATGGTCTTTCTGAAGTGAAACATCCCGATGTGGTTAAAGTGCTTGAAAATCTTCTAAAAGATAGGGATGATGATATAAGAGATGCCGCTTTTGAAGCATTGCAAAAATTGAAAGTAGCAAGTGTATAACTAATATGCCTTTATTGAAAGATTGTGAAGCTTTAATACAAAATATAAATGCAGCTCTAAAAAACTATTCATTTTACCCCAAAGGCCATCCTAACGTATCACAACCAATAAAAAAGTCTTTTAATTTGATAGAAAGTTTTATAGCTGAAGATGGAGAAGTTTTGATTGCCTACGTTGATGGGATAATATGGGTTCAGAATATCCCAATACCACAGGAATTTTTGTGGGATGTTGTTGTAAAGATATTTATTAAATTGAAAAAAGAGAGTTTGGTTATTAAGAATGGTATTACCCCTACAGAATGGGAAAATTTCATTACAGAAGTAGCTACAAATCTTATGAAAGATGTTTCGTTAATAAATCTTGAGTTTGAACATATACAGTTAGGTGCCATAGAAAAGGATAGCAAAAAAGAGGCAATAGAGGTTTATAATGAAGCAAAAGCAGTTATACAAAGAGTTATAGCTGATGTAAGGCTTGGTAGAATTCCTAAAGCAGAAGATGTTAAATTTGTTGTAAATAAAATGCTTGATCAAGTTTTAAAAAATAAACAGACGATGATTGCTTTAACCTTAATTAAAAGCTATGATGATTATCTTTTTAACCATTCAGTCAATGTGGCTATTCTTTCGCTTGCTTTAGGTGAGACACTTAAACTTAGACCGGATTTATTAAAAGAACTTGGGACTGCTGCGATGTTGCATGATATAGGTAAGGTTAGTATTGATCCGAAAGTGGTTATGAAGCCAGATAAGCTAACAGAAGAAGAATGGCAGGAAATGAAAAAACACCCCGTTAATGGATATGAGATATTGAAACAGATGGAAGGGTTATCAGAGGTAATATATAGGGTTGCCCTTGAACATCACATGAAATATGACTTAAGTGGTTATCCAGAAATACCAATGGACTATAAACTTCATCCGGCAAGTTTAATACTTTCTATTTGTGATTGTTATGATGCAATGACTACGCATAGAGTGTACCAAAGATGTTATGAACCAAGAGAGGCTCTTGAGTTTATGAGTAAAATGGCCGGTAAAAATTTTGAACCCAATTATTTAAAAGCATTTATAAAGATGTTGGGTATTTATCCACAGGGTACACTCGTAAAAATAAATACGGGAGAAACAGGTATTGTAGTAAGACCCAATCCATCGTCACCTGATGAACCTATTATTAAGGTGATTTATGATATTTTTGGGAATAAGCTTGAAAATATAAAAACTATAGATTTATCTCAGCACCCTGTAGATGAAGAAACTGGTCTTGAAATAAAAATTGTTGGCACTGTTAATCCTTCATGGCACGATATTGATGTTGCAGAATATGTCCTTTCAGATTAAAGTTTGATTTTTCCAAGCGCTTCAATGGTTAATTCAATTAACCTATCGTCATTGTATTTTTCCAAAATTTTAAAAAGGTAGTTGACAGATTCAGGGTTACCTATATTTCCAGTAGATTTAATTAGTGATGAAAGTGCTTCTTTATCATCTTCATCAAGAAGTTTTTTATTAAGAAATGATGCAACCTGTGGTAATGGGTAAAGACCTAGATATTCATAAGCAAGTTTTCTGACAGTTGGGTCCACATCGTTTACTAACTTTGCTATCTTTTGTATCAACCTCGGTTCGTTTAACTCTATAGTAGCTTTAATAGCTAAGGCTCTTACCCTTGGGTTCTCATCATCCAAAGCTTTATTAATGAAATCAAAACCAACATTTGGTTGAATATTACTAATTTCCATTAGAATTTTTGTTTTTGTGGGTTCATTTATTTTGTCATAGGCCTGGTAAGCATTAGCAAATAACTTTTTTGCCTGAAGCATGGATATGACTTTTGATGTCTTTTCTGCTATATGTTTTCTATCATCAGCTAGGAAAGGTTTCAGTTTTTTTATGATATCTGTTATCATATGTTTTAAAGTTATCAGAAATAAAGGTAACAGTCAACATGGAAAAGAAAGGGCGATTACTTGGATTAGATTTTGGTACTAAAAGGATAGGTATTGCTATAACTGATGAAAATCAGGTAATAGCACAGCCTTTATGTATAATAAATAGGGAGGGCAATAAAAAAGACATTGAAAAGATTAAAGATATTTTGAGAAAATATGAGATACAAAAGGTTATTGTTGGTGTAGCAGAAAATGATAAAGGTGAGATTTCAGCAATAGGAAAAAAGTCAATGGAGTTTGGCAAAAAAATTGAAAAACTTGGAGTAGAAGTAGTGTTTTTGGAAGAAAGCTTTACTACCAGTATAGCTCATGAAGTTTTAATCAAGTCAGGTGTTAGATATAAAAAACGCAGGGAATATGTAGATAAGATTGCAGCTACAATAATTCTACAAGACTATCTTAGGAGTATCGGCAAATAAACTATGAAAAAAAAATTCATATGGTTAAGCGCTGTTATTATGAGTGCTTTGTTGGTTTTTGTGTTGTCATATTTTTTTTATATCAAAAGTCCACTTGGTATAGATGAAGACAAACTTTTTCAAGTAAAAAAAGGAGAAACAGGTTATCAAATAATCAATAATCTTGTGGACTGTGGTATTATAAAAAACAAGTTTTTATTCAAAGTTATGGTAAAGCTAAAAGGTGGTGATAGGAGAATTATTCCAGGTTTTTATTTAGCAAGGAAAAATGAATCACCCGAGAGTTTCTGGGAAAGGTTATTGCAGGGTGATGTGGAAAAGTACAAATTAACAGTACCTGAAGGTTATAATATTTATCAAATAGCAAAACTTGTTGAAGAATCAAGATTGGGGAAAAAAGAGGTCTTTTTGAAACTTGTGAAGAACAGGCAATTCATTTCTTCATTGGGGCTTGAGGTGCCATCGTTAGAAGGATATTTATTCCCTTCAACTTATTATTTTATGCCAGATGCAAAAGAGGAAGATGTTATAAAAGAAATGTTTAATAAGATGATGGAAATCCTTTATAAAGAGATTGGCATCCCTGAAAATACTTCAAAGAAGAAGATTCATGAGATACTAACAATTGCTTCAATGGTAGAAAAGGAAGCAAAAGATAAAAAAGAAATGCCGCTTATTGCGGCAGTTTTTCATAATAGAAAAAGATTGGGAATGAAGCTACAATGTGATCCAACAGTTATATATGGTTTAAATAATTTTGATGGAAACCTTACAAAAAAACATTTAGTTACTAAAAATCCTTACAATACCTATGTTAATTATGGTTTGCCTCCAACACCAATTGCAAATCCTTCAAAGGAAGCGATAGTTTCAGCATACAAACCAGCTGAAGTTGATTATCTTTATTTCGTATCAAAAAATGATGGCACTCATATATTCTCAAAAACATTAAAAGAGCATAATAGAGCTGTTGCAAAATATCAGAAAAAGAATAAAAAGGAGGAGTCATGAGGAAAGAGTCACTTACTTTTCTTGAAAATCTAATTTCATTACCGAGTCCTTCTGGATTTGAAGATAATGCATCAAAGCTTTTTAAAGATTATGTGGAAAAATTTTGTGACGAAGTTTATGTGGATACACTTGGTAATGTGATGGGTGTTATTCATGGGAATCGCAAAACTGATGCAAATATAATGGTTTCAGGGCATATAGATGAAATTGGTTTGATGGTAAAATACATTGATAATAAGGGATTTATTTATTTTGTTTCAATAGGTGGAGTCGATATAAGACTTCTTATGGGACTTAGAGTAATAATACACACTTCTAAGGGTAAAATTAAGGGTGTGATTGGTCAGAAGCCAATCCATTTGATGGAAGCTAAAGAGAGAGATATAGTGCCAAAACAACAAGAACTTTTTATTGATATAGGGGCAAAAAACAAAAAAGAAGCTGAAAGATATGTAGAAATTGGCGATCCCATAACAGTAGATTTTGGTTTTGAAAAGCTTTTAAATAATAGGTTTGTTGGTAGGGGATTTGATGATAGGATGGGGGCTTTTTGTGTTGCAGAACTTTTAAGAGTGGTATCTGAACATCGAGAGAAACTTTCAATGAATTTATATTGTGTGGCTACAGTTCAAGAAGAAATTGGATTAAGAGGAGCAACTGTTTCGACTTATAATATAAAACCAAAGGTTGGGATTGCTGTTGATGTAGGCTTTGCAACTGATTTTCCCTCTGTTGACCCAAAAATTGTTGGTGAAGCAAAACTTGATGGTGGACCAATTATATCGAGAGGACCAAATATAAATCCTAAACTTTTTGAAATAATAATAAACACTGCAAAGAAAAATAAGATTCCTTTTCAACTTGAAGGTAGTCCAAGAGGCACCGGGACGGATGCAAATGTTATGCAGTTAACCAGAGGTGGAGTTGCGACAGCTCTTATTAGTGTGCCTTTAAGGTATATGCATACACCTGTTGAGGTGCTTTCGGAAAAAGATTTAGACAATACAATAAACTTATTAAAACACACTGTTCTTGCATTGAAACCAGATTTAGATTTTAGGCCATTTTAAAGAGGAGGAGCAGTGAAAAGAATAATAGCAGAATTGTTAGAAGAAAGACTAAATCATTTAAAAGACGAGATTCAACTTGATATAGTACCTTTTTTTGAGATTGAAGTTCCAAAAAAAAGGGAATTTGGCGATTTTTCAACAAATTTAGCTCTTGTATTGTCTAAGGTATTACGAAAATCACCAAGAGAAATTGCAAATTTGATAATAAAAGATTTTACTCACCAACTTTTCTCGAAAGTAGAAATAGCAGGACCTGGTTTTATTAATTTTTTTATTAGTGATGAGAGTTTAAAAGGGCTACTAAAAGAAATATCAAAAGAGTTTGATACATTTTTGTCTCCTAAAGCAAAAGCTGTAAAGAAGATTTTTCTTGAATATGTTAGTGCTAACCCAACAGGGCCTTTGCATGTTGGTCATGGTAGGGGTGCATGTATAGGTTCTTCACTTGCGAATATCTTAATGGCGTTAGGACATCATGTCCATCAGGAGTTTTATATAAATGATGCAGGATCTCAAATAAAAAACCTTGGCTATTCTATACTCTTAAGGGCAAGAGAAATAAAAGGAGAGAAGGTAGAGTATGGTAAGGATTATTACCTTGGTGAATACATAACTAATTTAGCGGAAGCCTTTATTGTAGAAAATAAAGATAATATTGAATTAAGTGAAGAAAATATAAATAGAGCAAGTGAGTTTGGTAAAAATATCGTTTTAAAATGGATTGAGCAGGATTTAAAAGATTTTGGTGTTTGTTTTGATTCTTACCGATCAGAAAAGCAGTTATTTGAAGAACGGTTTGTTGATGATTCAATAAGAGAGTTAAAAGATAGAGGTTTGGTATATGAAAAAGATAATGCATTATGGTTTAGAAGTACAGCGTTTTATGATGATAAAGATAGAGTGCTCGTAAAAGAGAATGGAGAAAAAACATATTTTGCTTCTGACATAGCTTATCATAAACTGAAGTTTGATAAAAATTATGATGTATATATCAATATATGGGGTGCTGATCATCATGGTTATGTTCCAAGAATAAGATCTGCTATTAAGGCCTTTGGCTATGATGATGCAAAGTTACATATTTTGATGGTTCAAATGGTAAGTTTATTTAGAGATGGCAAGCCTATATCAATGTCAAAAAGAGCAGGAGATTTTGTAACCCTTAGAGAAGTACTTGATGAAGTTGGGAAAGAGCCAATGAGATTTGTATTTCTAACAAGAAAGCACGATAGCCCCCTTGATTTTGACTTAGATATTGTTAAACAAAAAACGAGTGATAACCCTGTATTTTATGTACAGTACATGTATGCAAGGATAAATAGTGTTTTTAAAGTTGCTAAAGAAAAAAATATTTCTTTTAACCAAGATTTTTCTTTTAAAAGGTTAAACTTGCCTGAAGAAAGGGAGATTGTAAAGCAAATATTAACATTCCCAGATGTGCTTTTTGATGTTGAAAGATTTTTAGAGCCCCACCACCTCACATATTACCTGATTAATTTAGCGCAGTTATTTCATAGTTATTATAATGCCCACAGGTTTATTAATGAAGAAGATTTAGAATTAACTCAATCAAGGTTGAGTTTGCTTTATCTATTACAAAAACTTATTAAAAAAGGACTTTCATTACTAGGGATTGATAGCCCAGAAAGAATGTAAATAAACAATATATGGCTGAAAAAATTAAATTCGATTTTAAAGATTTCTTTTTTTTTATAATAAGTTTAGGTAGTCTTGTTTTATTGCTATTTGTTTTATTTGAAGAAATTAAAGTGCTAAAAAACAATATTGAGAAAAAAGAAGATATAGTGGAGTTAAAGAATATAGTTCCAATTAGAGAACCTGTTGATGTGGTGCAGAAAACATATACAGCGGTTATAGAAAAGAAAAAGAGTACTTTATCAAAAGAGAAAGAAATAGTTATAAGGATTGGAGTTTTCAAGCGAAAAGAAAATGCTGATAAGATAATTTCAGTTTTGAAAAAACATAAGTTCGATTATAAGGTTGTCCATAAAGGTAATATAAAGGTTTATGTAATTGCAAAAAATGAGCTGGAAAAAAACAAATTATTTGAGCTTTTGAAAAAGCATAGAATAAAACCTGTAATAACAAATAAAATTGGTGATTGAAAATGGAAATCTTTTCAGAACAAAGACTTGCAATATTAAGAGATATAAGGATAGCTTTAATACGAATTATGGTTATTGGTAGTTTAATGTTTCTTGGAATACTGTTTTTTGTGGAAAATATTATGCGAGTTCTAAAGGACATTATAAATATGAAATTAATTTTATATTCACTACCAGAAGCATTTATGTCTTATTTAAAAGTTGCATTTTTGTTTGCATTGCTACTTATTGTTCCTTATATACTTTTTGAAATTGCAAGGATTGTGAACAAATATTCAGATATAAAAGGGTTACCAATCTACTTTATAATTTTTGCAGGAACGCTATTATTTTATGGTGGATGCTTTTTTTGTTATAAGTTGGTATTACCTTCTGGTATTAAGTTTCTTTTACAATACCAAACTGATTATTTAAAACCCATGATTTCACTTTCTGCCTATATCTCTTTTGTATTTACCTTTCTTATAGTATTTGGGATAATGTTTGAACTACCTTTGATAATGGGATTATTAGGAAGGATTGGCATTATAAATACTTCATTTCTTAATCGACAAAGACGTTTTTTTATACTTCTAAACTCTCTTATCTCAGCTATTTTGACCCCAACACCGGACGTATTTAATATGTTACTTATGATGGTTCCTATGCAGGTTTTATATGAGATTGGTGTGATTGTTGTATATTTTACAAATGTTCAAAAGTTGCAAAAATAAAAAAATAGTATATAATTAGGTCAAGGAGAAAAAATATGACAGTAGAAACAATCTTAATTATCCAGACCATTGCAGTTTATCTTATTTTGATTATTTTTGTTGCAATGCTTATAATATTAAAGAAAGAAGTGGAAAATCTAAAAAAAGATATTGAAGAATTAAAAAAGCAAGTTAAACCGACTTTAGATAAAGCTGAGAAGGTGATTGAAAATGTAAATGTGGCAGTAGAGATAGGAAAAAAAGGATTAGAAGCTGGTCTTTTTGCTGCTGAGAAAGTGAAAGATGTATCTATTATGCTTGAAAACCTTTGTTTAAATATTAAAGCAGGTTATAATATGGCAACAGGTAAAGTATCTTTGTTTAAGTTAGGGATACAAAAAGGTTTAGCAACTTTTGTGTCTCATTATTTGAAAAATATAAAGAAAAAGGAGGAACAAAAATGAGTTGTGATGAAAAAGGGAGTAATTTTGGAGCATTTTTAATTGGATTACTATCAGGAGCTGCTATTGGTGCTGGTCTTGCTTTACTTTTTGCACCACAGTCTGGAAAAGAAACAAGGGATAAGATTAAGGATGTTGCTGAAGATGTAAAGGATAAAATCTCTGACCTTATTGATGATACAAAGGATTTTTTAAGTGAACAGAAAAGAGCTTTGAAAGATGCAGTTGAAGCTGGGAAAGAAGCTATTAAAAGGGCTTATGAAGGACAAGAATAAGGGGAAACCATCCCCTTTATTCTTTTTTATTAGAGATAGTTCCTGTTATGACTATTTCTCTAACATCTTTTAAAGGTATTGAATAAATTCCATATTTTGATTTGCCTTTAAGTTTAAGGTTGTTGTCGATAATTACGTTTATAGTTTCATTATTCTTTAAAAATATCTTTGCCTCTGATTTTTTTTCGCTTATGTGGTTGAAGATTATTTTTTGAATGTCTTTAAAAGGGATAATCATGTCACCTTTGTTATATTTACCCGATAAGTAAAGGTTGCTATTTATGGTTACGTTTGTAACCTCAATATGATAACCATCTGTGTCAGTTAGAATAATTTTAAAATTTGTTATAACATCGGGGATTTTAGTTTCATCTTCAGGGAATATACCAAAACCTGTTGATAAACAAAAAAAACACACAATAAGGAGAAATTTTTTCATTTTATCTCCCTCATTTTCGAATAGTTTTCGTAAGCTCTTATGACATCCTGCACTAAAGGATGTCTCACAACATCTTTTTCAGTAAAATAGACAAATTCAATACCAGCAATACCTTTAAGTACTTCCTGAACTTCAACAAGCCCAGAAACTTGACCTTTTGGTAAGTCTATTTGTGTGATATCACCAGTTATTACAGTTTTTGAATTAAAACCAAGTCTTGTTAAAAACATTTTCATCTGGTCTGATGTTGTATTTTGAGCTTCATCCATTATAATAAATGAGTCATTTAATGTTCTACCTCTCATAAATGCAATTGGTGCAATTTCTATTATGCCTTTTTCAATGAAACGTGTTACTTTTTCATAATCAAGCATATCGTATAAGGCATCATAAAGGGGTCTTAAATAGGGATCAACTTTTTCAGCAAGACCTCCTGGAAGAAATCCTAATTTTTCTCCAGCTTCCACGGCGGGTCTTGTAAGAATAATCCTTTGAACTTCTTGATTCATAAGATGTGCAACTGCGACAGCAACAGCAAGGTAAGTCTTTCCAGTCCCTGCAGGACCTATGCTAAAAACTATATCGTTTTTTCTCATCGCTTCTACGTATGTTTTTTGTGTTAAATTTTTTGGTGTGATAGGTTTTCTTCTTGGAGTAATAAGGATTACATCTTCCATTAATTCTTCAAAACTGGTGTCACTTGTCTTTACATTTCTACAAATGAATTCAATCTCTCTTAAAGATATTTCTCTACCTTTTTCGACAATTTTTATGATTTCTTTAATTACCTTATGAACAGTATCTACAATAGGTTCTTCTCCAGTAAGTTTTATGAAATTTCCTCTATGATATATCTTGATGGGGAAATGTTTTTCCAAGTAAGCTAAGTGAGTGTTACGATGTCCGATTACCTCTCTTAAAATGTCTAAATCATCAAATTGTATTGATAATTCTGCATCGGGTATTTTTTTCCGCATGTTATTCACCAATGACTTTAATAAGAATCCTTTTTTTTCTACAACCATCAAATTCTAAGTAAAAAATTTGTTGCCAAGGCCCTAAGTCAAGCTTGTGGTCGGTAATTGGAACAATAACCTGGTGGTGAACAAGAACACTTTTTAAATGGGCATCTCCATTGTTTTCACCTGTTTTGTGATGTTCATAATCTGGTCTATAAGGGGCAAGTTCTTCAAGCCACTTCCAAAGGTCTTTATGAAATCCTGGCTCATCATCATTTACTATTACACCAGCGGTTATATGCATAGCTGATACAAGGGCAAAACCTTCTTTAATGTTTGATTTGTGAACAATTTCTGATACTTTTCCTGTGAGATTTATAATGTCTCTTTTTTTGGGTGTGTTTATCCAGATATATTCTGTGTAAGCTTTCATGTTATATACTATAGAATAAGTTTTGATAATCTGCAAGTATGATAAATAACATTATCCCGCATTAAGTAAGTCAATTTTTTCTCCAAAGTATATCTTACACATTAGTGTTAAGTTAGTTTCTAATAATCTTTTGTCGGATTTTGATAAAATATCTTCACTCTTTTTTTTCATATATTCAATGTAGTTTGAATCCCTTATCAAATCAACTAACATTAGTTCTGGCATACCTGATTGTTTTGTACCAAGCATCTCGCCAGGTCCTCGTAATTTTAAATCAAACTCAGCTAATTTAAACCCATCTCTATTGTCTCTAAAAAATATTAGTCTTTCTCGTGCCTTATTACTAAGCTTTTTTGTGTCTACAAGTACAATGCATATAGAAGCCTCTCCACCTCTTCCTATTCTACCCCTCAACTGGTGTAGTTGGGATAAACCAAATCTTTCACCGTGTTCTATAATCATAACTGTTGCATTTGGTACATCCACACCAACCTCTACAACTGTTGTTGCAACAAGAATTGAAATATTGTTTTTTTTGAAGTTATCCATTATTGATTCTTTCTCTTCAGGTTTAAGTCTGCCGTGAAGTAAACCTACAGTGTAACCGTTAAACCTATCTCTTATAATTTCATACATTTTTGAAGCAGCTTTAAGTTCTAAAGTATTATCTTCATCTATAACAGGATATACTACATAGGCTTGTCTTCCTTTTTTGAGTTCTCCTTCGAGTATGCTAAATGCCTTTTCTCTATGAATTTCTGGTAGAACAATTGTTTTAATCTCTTTTCTTCCTGGTGGCATTTCATCAATTATAGATAAATCTAAATCTCCGTGTATTGTCATTGCAAGTGTTCTTGGAATTGGTGTGGCAGTCATAAAAAGGGCATGGGGTATTTTATCTCCCTTTTTTATAAGAATGTTTCTTTGTTCTACACCAAATCTATGTTGTTCATCGATTATAACAAGACCTAAATCATGAAAATTGACATTTTCTTGGATTAAAGCATGTGTACCTACTATTAAATGGTGTTTTCCTGTTCGTATTTCTTCTAAAATAGTTTCCCTTTCTTTCTTTTTTAAACTTGATGTTAAAAGGCAAATAGAAAGCTCTGTATCTGATATCAATGACTTAAAATTTAAGTAGTGTTGTTCAGCCAGAATTTCTGTAGGAGCCATAATAGCTACTTGTTTTCCTGCTTCGATAACTAAAAGTGCGGAAAGAAGTGCAACTATTGTTTTACCAGAACCTACATCTCCCTGTAAAAGCCTTTGCATAGGAAAGGGCTTTTCAAGGTCTTCTTTTATTTCTTTTAAGACTCTTTTTTGGGCATCAGTTAATTTGTATCCAAGCTTATTTAAAATCTTTCTAGCTAAGCTTCCTGTAAATGATAAAGGTTGTATGTTAACAGAATGAATAGAGCTCTTTCTTTTATAGAAGAGTGCGAATAATAAGAAGAGTTCCTGGTACAACAAGGTTAGATGATAGGGACTTCTAAAACTTTCGTAGAGTTCATAATTAAAATCGTCTTTGGGAAAATGAATGTAAAATAGAGCTTCTCCCCATTCGAGAAGATTTAACTGGCTTTTTAAAGGTTGAGGAATAAGTGTTTTTAAAATTTTTTTTCCTGTTAACAGTATTTCGTAAAGAAGTTTTCTGTAAAATTTATCTCCAATTCCATCGGGTAGCCCAAAATATAATGGTTGTATCATAAAATTCATTTCATTTTTTTGAATTTTAGTTTTGTCATATTTTTCAATTTCGGGATGGTGAATTTCTTTTTGACCTCTAAATATTTCTACTTTACCAAAAATTAGTAGTTCTTCTTTTTTTTGTAAAAGATTTTTTATAAAAATAGGTGGTTTGTTAAACCATTTAAGGATAATACTTCCCGTTTCGTCTGCAACTTTGACAATTATACCTTTACCACTTTTTTCAAGAAATCCCCCTTTTGTCCATTCTTCTATACTGATAACTTTTCCTCTAAAGTAACCTTGTAAACCAGGTTTAAGATCTTTTATTTTAAAAATATATCTTTTGTCAATGTAACGATAAGGAAGATAACATATTAAATCTTTGGTAGTTAAAATTCCTCTTTCTGCAAAAAGGTTTGCTGTTTTTTCACCAACGCTATGGTACTCTTTTATCGGTTTTTTAAGATAGTTTTCCATCTTATTTAAATCTTCTATTGAAAAATCTATGAAAGGTCCTTCAAAGAGGGAATAAAGTTTTATAATTGTTTTGATTTTTTCGTCAGTATTTTTTGAATCAAGATTTGAAAAATATGGCTCTAATGTTCGAATTTTATTATAGATTTCAGGAAAATTTTTGTAGAAATTGCAAAAAAAACTATAATAATGTTCTAAACTACCAAAATTAATTATTGTTTTAGGGTGGGAAATAATTAAACTAAGAGGTGTTAAAAAGCTTTTTATTATGTGGTTTAGCTTTTCTTCGTCAATCATGATTAATTTTTTATACATGATTGATGAAAATAAAGCAAGCATGACAAAAGGATCATTATATTTGTCAATGTTTTTAAGGCATATAATTTTTTTCTTTCGTTATTATTTAAAAGCCAAAATTTGAAAGTAGTCTTTTGAACGATAATGTGTTTTGCAAAGTATAAAAACAAGTCATTGAAGTATTTTTTTTAACAACATAAAATATAACTTCAAGTCAGTTAATTTTAATGAAGATGCAATTTTTATCGAACATTTTTATAAAAAGTTACTGGTTTTTAGTAAGTTAAATGGTATAAATACTAGAGTTTGTAATACTTTGTTATGTATAGAAGTTTCTGTTTGAGGTAAAACTTATGATAAGAAACAATTTTAAGGAATACATTAATTATGTTGATGATTGTTATGTTACAAAAAAATCTCAGAAAATAAGATTTCCCACACCTTTTTTCTATTTTAGATTAATAAGCATAATTTTAAGATGTAGTATTAAGGCAAAAAATAATCAGTTTACTGAAGAAATATTTCATTTCGAAAGTTATAATGTTTTTAAATTGTTAGAAGATGTGGGGGTGGAGTTTGAGATAACGGGCATTTCAAATGTTAAGAATTGTCAAGAGCCAGTTGTTTTTGTGGGAAATCATATGAGCACTCTTGAAACATTCATTTTGCCATTATTGCTTATCCCTTATACGCCAATTTCGTTTGTAGTTAAAGAAAGTCTTGTAGAATATCCTGTTTTTGGGCACATAATGAAGGCTGTAGATCCAATTACGGTAACAAGGAAAAATCCGAGAGAAGATTTAAAAAAAGTTCTTGAAGATGGGACAAAGAAGATATCCGAAGGTCGTTCTATTATCGTTTTTCCTCAAACAACTAGAAAGATTTATTTCAATCCTTCTGAGTTTAATACTATAGGTGTCAAACTTGCAAAAAGAGCAAATGTACCTATTATACCAATAGCATTGAAAACTGATGCTTGGCAGAATGGAAACATTATCAAAGATTTTGGTCCAATTGACAATTCAAAAAAAGTATTTTTTTCTTTTGGAGAACTTATAAAAATTAAAGGAAAAGGAGATAATGAGCACCAACAAGTTATTGATTTTATAAGCAAAAAATTAGAATTGTGGAATAAAACAAGTGAGTAATAAAAAAAACAATAAAGTTCTTGTAAAATGAATATTGTGTTGTAAAATAGAGAGTAACATGTATAAAAAAGTTTTGATAGTTGACAATAATCCCTTTTTTCTCGAAGCAATTAAAGAAGCTCTAAGCTCTGATGGCTTTGAAATTGAAGCATATACTGATCCTATTAAAGCTTGGGATTGTTTACAGAAAAAAAGTTTTGATTATATTTTAATAGACCATATAATGCCTCAAATTGATGGTTCAAAGCTTTGTAAATATCTGAAAGAAGATCCAAAAAAAGCTCGGACGCCTGTAATTATTATGACTGGAGTTGCTATAGAGGTCGCTAATAAAGTAAAAGAAATAAATGCTGATGCCTATATAGCTAAGAGTCCAATCCAAAATTTTGTCGAAAATATAAGGAGTGTAATTAATAAGTTTGAGTTAGGAAAAGAAGTAGAAGTTTTGAAGAATAATATTGTGGGGATAGAAAAAATTTATCCCCGTGAGATGACAAAAGAACTTATCGAAATAGAGACTCATCTAACGCAGATTTTATCTACAATGAAAGAAGGGGTTATTGAATGTAACAGTGATTATAAGGTATTTTTTGTTAATAAATCTGCACAAGAACTTTTAAAGGTAACAGAAAAAGAGCTTCTTGGAAAAAATTTATTTAAAGGATTAGGAATCGATAAAGATGAATCTTTGAAAGCTTTATTTCCATCACCTGAAAAGCTTAAAAAAGATGATCATATATCTACACAATTTTGTATGAATTTTGGTGAAAAAACATTATCAATTAATATTAATAGTTTGCAAACCTCTATTGATGATAAAGGGATACTAATTGTTTTTGAAGATGTAACAGAGCTTATACAAAGGATAAACCAGCTTTCTGTGGTGAATAATTTTGGTAAAAATCTAACTGCAGAATTAGAATTGGAAGCTGTTATCGAGAAAATTGTAATAGAGTATAGTAAAATATTGCTTGCAGATACAACTATTTTTTTACTCAATAAGGAGAATAGTATTAATGAGTTTATTGTAAAATTAGTAATTGGTATTAACAACCGCTTGTCACCTGGTAGTTTGATTAATTCAAATATTTTTTTGAAAGCTAATGAAAATGACTATTTTTTCTATCTAAAATCACAAAAAGATGTAACTAACAATTTTGATAGTATTTTGCAAGAAATTGGTTATAAACCAAAAAATGCTTTAGTTTTACCAATTCGTTTTCAAAAACAGTATCTTGGTTGTGTGTTATTTTTAAATATGGAGAATGGGTTTGACAGTAAAATATTGCATGATTTTGAACCACTAATTAGTTTTAGTAGCATTGCCCTTGAAAATGCTTTGAGATATAGGCGTTTAAAGGACTTAAATATATGGCGACAAAACTATATGGCAAATATTTCCCATGAACTCAGAACACCTCTAACAATTATTAAAGGATTTAATGAGATTCTTTGTCAGGGAATTTTGAAAGATGAAGAATCAAAACAATCGATACTCAATAATATGCTCAATGAGGTTAATAAATTAGTAAGACTCATTGATAATCTTCTAACTATCAGTAAATTTGAAAATATTCCCGCTTTTTTGAAGATTAAACATGCTCCAGTTGACATACATTCCATAATTAGTACTGCTATAAAAGAGCTTAAGAAAGAAGCGGAAGTTAAAAAAATACTTTTTATCAAAAATTTTTATAATACAAGCATTAGTGTAGAAGGTGATGAGGAGTTGCTTTATCAGTGTTTTTATCATCTTCTATCCAATGCTGTTAAATACTCAAAGACAAATGGTAGAGTTGAAGTATCCACTTGTATAAGTGGCAATCTTGTATATGTGAAAATTAAAGATTATGGCATAGGTATAAAACAAGAAGACCTTACAAAGATTTTTGATAAATTCTATATGGTTGATGCAGGGCCAAATAGAACTTCCCGTGGTACGGGGATAGGACTTTACCTTGTAAGAGAGCTTATCAATTTGCATTATGGAAATGTTCAAGTGGAAAGTACTCCTGGCAAAGGAACAACATTTACAATAAAGTTGCCTCTTAGGGCTACTGATTTTTTACAGTAAGCCTACTGATTTTTTCAGAGCAATAATTTCTTTTTCATTAAGCGGTCTGTAAGCTCCTAATGGCAGTTTTCCAAGTTTTATCGGTCCAATGGCTATCCTTTTGAGTTTCATTACATCGTGTCCTATAGCATGAAACATCCTTCTAATCTGTCTTTTTTTCCCTTCTCTAATGGTAACTTTAAACCAACTGTTTTCTTTGGTTTTTTTCAAAAATTCAATTTCACAAGGTAAAGTTTTTCCGTCTTCAAGCCATATACCTTTTCTAAGTTTTTCTATTTTTTTCTCATCAGGTAAGTCTTTTACTTTTACTTCATAAACTTTCTCAACTTTGTATTTGGGGTGAGTAAGTCTTAAGGTTAACTCACCATCATTAGTAATTAATACAAGCCCTTCTGAGTGATAATCAAGTCTACCAACTGGCCAAACCCTTTTTTTTATGCCTTTTATCAGATCCATAATAGTTTCTCTAACTTCAGGGTCACTTGTTGTACACATAACTTTTTTGGGTTTGTTAAGGATTATGTATATATAATCTTTTTTTGTTTTTTTAAGCAGTTTACCATCTATCTTTATGTGATCAGTTTCAGGATCAGCTTTATCGCCAAGTTTTGCAATTTTTCCATTAACTGTTACTCTTCCCTCTTCGATTAGCTTTTCTGCTTCTCTTCTTGATGCATAGCCTGCATCAGCTATTATTTTCTGTAGTCTTATTTTCATCTTCATCTCCAAGTAGTTTTAATTGGTTTTCTTTCATTATATCTTTTATCTCTTTTAAATTGGGCAACTCTGAAAGGTCTTTCAAACCAAAGGCTTTTAAAAACTCCTTCGTTGTTCCGTATACGTGAGGTCTCCCTGGTACATCTTTTCTACCCTGTATCTTTATAAGTTTTTTTTCAAGTAATGAACGTATAGGGTTACTTGAATCAACCCCTCTTATATGTTCAATCTCTGCACGTGTAATGGGTTGTTTATAAGCTATAATAGCAAGTGTTTCCATTGTAGCTTTTGAAAGCTCTGCTTCCTTGCCCATAACTATTTTCCTTATATAGGGTGCATACTTTGTTTTTGTTCTAAAGAAATAACCACCACCAGTTTCAACTAATTCTATACCTCTCATTTCATTGTGATTATATTCTTGGATAAGTATTTTGATAATTTCTGTAACTTCTTCCTTTGTAATTTCAAGTATGCTTGCAATTTTTTCTATTGATAGTGGTTGTTCTGAAGAAAAAATCATTGATTCTATTATAGGAAGAGCTCCGAATTTCTCATCCATTGGTATTCCCATTTGTATCAACCCTTAATGTTATCTCGATGTCTTTAAAAGGTACTGATTGTGTTAAAGTAATCATACTAATTTTTGATAACTCAAGTAGTGCAAGAAAAAAAACAATTAGTTCAATCCTTGTTTTTAGTTTACTTCCATATTCAATAAAAGAGATTTTTTTAAGCTCCTTTAAATCATCTAATATTCGGTTTATCATATCTCTTATAGAGACTTTTTCTAATTCTACTTCAATAGATATTGTTTCTGGCATTTTCTCAATTAGTAAACAAAACGTTTTAACAAGTTCGTATGAATCAAATTCGTTTTCAACAAAATCTATAGTAAATTCGGTATACCCCCTTGGGAAGAAGTCTCTATATAATTGTTCCTTTTTATCTAACAAGTCAACAAGTTCTTTAATTTTCTGGTATTCTAAAAGCCTCTGTACAAGAGGCATTCTCGGGTCTTCTTCAGTTTCTGTCTCTGTTGCGACACCTTCTAATTCTTCTAATAATACTGTTTTTTTAGGAAGTAGCATTTTAGATTTTATGTAAATAAGGGTTGCAGCCATTACAAGAAATTCACTAGCTATATATATGTTCAGTTTTTTCATAGTTTCTAAATATTCTAAGTATTGAGCAGTAATTTCTGATATGGGAATATCATATATATCGACTTTTTCTTTTTTTATCAAATTTAACAATAAATCCAAAGGGCCTTCAAAGAGCTCTAATTTTACAGAAATGCTCATAATTTAATTGCCTGTCTGACCTCAATCATTGTTTTTTCAGCAAATTCTCTTGCTTCTTTGTTGCCCTCTTCTATAATGTTATAAACCAAATCTAAATTGTTTTCATAAAACTGTCTTTTTTCCCAATAGGCAATGATTTCATCTTTCATTTTTGAAAGAAGTCTTTTTTTACATTCAATACAGCCTATTAAGGCTTCTTTACATCCTTTAATAATCTCTTCTCTTTCTTCTTCACTCGTATATATTTTATGAAAAAGAAATAAAGGGCACAACTCAGGGTCACCAGGATCGGTTTTTCTAATTCTATGAGGGTCTGTCATCATAGTAAGAATTTTCTTTTCTATAACTTCTGGTTTGTCAGATAGATAAATGGCATTGTTATAACTTTTACTCATCTTTCTACCATCAGTACCTAAAAGCTTTGGTGTATCAGTGAGTAAAGGTTCTGGTTCAGGGAAAAGTTTTGTATTGAAAATATAATTAAACCTGCGTGCTATTTCGCGGGTAAGTTCTATATGCGGAACTTGATCTATTCCCACAGGTACATAAGCAGCTTTATAGATTAATATATCTGCAGATTGAAGAACAGGATAGCCAAGAAAACCATAAGTACTTAAGTCTTTATGTTTAATTTCCTGTAACTGCTCTTTATAGGTGGGGTTCCTTTCTAACCATGAAAGGGGCGTAATCATGGAAAAGATAAGATGTAATTCAGCGTGTTCTTTTATCGCCGATTGGACAAATATTGTTGCTTTTTGAGGGTCAATGCCTACAGATAGCCAGTCAATAATCATCTCAATAGTGTCTTTTTTTATATTTGATGTATTCTCATATTCACTTGTTAAAGCATGCCAATCTGCTGAAAAAAAGAAGCATTTATATTCATTTTGTAAACGGAGCCAGTTTTTTAAAACGCCGTGTAAGTGTCCGAAATGGAGTTTCCCTGTAGGTCTCATTCCACTTAAAACCCTTTTCATTTATAACCCTCCGATTAAAAATAAAAAGTATTTTAATAAATTTGCCATATACAGCATGTATATATCAATAATTCTAAAAAAAAGCAAAGCAAGTATTATGTAGAAACCGTAAGGTTCAATCTTTTCTAAAAAACGTTTACCTTCTAAAGGCAAAAATGCTATTAGCACTTTACTCCCATCTAAGGGTGGGATAGGAAGTATATTAAATGAAAAGAGAGTAAAGTTTATAAACAATCCTGCTCGGAGAATATTTTTCATAAGCATCATATTTTTATCAAGAGTTATATTTACAGTATTTTTGAAAATAAAGAGGTAAAAGAGGAAGAAAATTATCGATAGAACTATATTTGAGATTGGTCCAGCAAGAGAAGATATTGCCATATCTCTATAAGGTTTTTTAAAATTCATTGGATTTATAGGTACAGGTTTTGCCCATGCAATCATAAAACTTGAGTTTGAAATAATTAAAATCAAAGGCAAAAGTATAGTGCCAAAGATATCTATATGGGCTATGGGGTTTAATGTCAGTCTACCTAAATATTTTGCTGTGGGGTCACCAAGTTTATAAGCAGAGTATCCATGAAAAAATTCGTGTACTGTAATAGATATAAGAACAGGAAAAGCATAAACTAAAATTTGCATTATTATTTCACTCATAGGCTTTATATTGTATAGTTTTTTGAGATAAAATGAAAGAACTTAAAATTGCATTGTGTAAAGGAACTGTTTATGCATATAAAACCTCAGTTTTTATTAGTTAACCCTTGGGTTTATGACTTTTCTGCTTATTGTTTTTGGGCAAAACCTTTAGGGCTTATCCATTTAGCTGAATATTTAACTCAATTTGATGTAGATATTAATTTTGTTGACTGCATGGAAGTTAAAAAACTTAAACATTATGGAACGGGAAAATATCACAGTGTAGAGGTAGAAAAACCAAAAATTTTAAAAGATATCCCTTTTAAATATAAGAGATACGGTATAGAGATTGAGGACTTTTTATATAGGGTTAACAAAAAAAAGCATTACGATTTAATTTTTGTAAGTTCTATAATGACTTATTGGTATCCAGGGGTTAAAAAAGCTATTGAGATTTTAAAGGAGTTATTTCCACAAACCCCTATTATATTGGGTGGAATTTATGCAACATTGTGCCATGAACATGCAAAAAAATATTCAGGTGCTGACTTTGTTTATTATGGACGTATTGACAATAGGTTTGATGAACTTTTAAAAAAAATTGGTTTTAATCTTATTAAAAAAAGAGAGAAAAAAACCTACTATCGAATGAATCTGTATGATAGGCTTCATTTTGCACCATTAATAACATCTTATGGATGTCCATTTAATTGTAGTTATTGTGCATCAAGAATTATATACGATAGTTTTTCAAAAAGGGATATACAGGAAGTTTATAGGGAGATAGAAGATTTATACTGTTTAGGGATTAAAGATTTTGCCTTTTACGACGATGCTTTGCTTATAGATTCTGAGCATTATTTAAAGCCTCTTTTAAGATGGGTATCTGGGAAGTATGGGGATATAAGATTTCATACGCCAAATGGGTTACATGCACGTTATATTGATGACGAGATAGCACTGCTTTTTTCAAAGTCAGGATTTAAAACGATAAGACTTAGCCTTGAAACTGTAAATATTTCAAGGCAATTAGAAACAGGCAATAAGGTTAGCAATGTTGATTTTATAAAGGCAGTTGAATGTTTAAAAAAGCAAGGCTTCACAAAGAAAGAATTGGGTGTATATTTGATGTATGGACTTCCGGGACAACCTCTGGAAGAAGTTTTAGAGGGGATAGAATTTTTGAAGAGTCTTAATGTAAGAATTAATTTAGCTGAGTTTTCACCTATACCTGGAACAGAATCATGGAATTTATTAGTTAAAAAAGGGATTATTACTGAAAATTTTGATCCAATCTTAACCAATAATTCCGTCTATTCTTACCTTTTCTCAGGTTATAGTAGGGAAAAGATACTCGATATGAAGGCTTATGTTAAAAATTATAATTCTTTGTAAAAAAAACTTGCTATTTTTTTAATAATTATGGTAAATATTGCATAGTTTTTTTCTTTGGGGGGATGAATGCATATCTCAATAAAAAGACGAGACGTCTTTTTCACAGCAAAAACTATATTTAAATTTAAAAAATAAGGAGGATGAGTATGCCACTTAGTGAGAAGACTTTTAAGGAATTTGCAGAAAAACTTGGAAGAGGTGAACTAAAAGACTGGCAAATTGCCGAAGAAGCAGAAAAAACAATGAAGCCAATCAAACAAATAGCTGATGAGCTTGGGCTGACTGATGAGGAATTGTTGCCTTATGGCCATTATATCGCAAAGGTAGATTATCAGAAAGTTCTTTCACGCCTTGGGAACAAGCCTAATGGTAAATATATCGATGTTACAGCAATCACACCGACACCACTTGGTGAAGGAAAATCAACAACAACAATAGGACTTGTTCAAGGGTTAGGTAAAAGAGGCAAAAAGGTTTCTGCTGCAATAAGACAGCCTTCTGGTGGTCCTACGATGAACGTCAAAGGGTCTGCTGCTGGTGGTGGGCTTTCCCAGTGTATTCCTTTAACAGAGTTTTCTTTAGGGTTTACTGGTGATATTAATGCAATTATGAATGCCCATAATCTTGCTATGGTAGCTTTGACAGCAAGAATGCAGCATGAATTTAATTATACCGATGAAGAACTTGCAAAACGTGGTTTAAGAAGGCTTGATATAGATCCAAGAAATGTTCAAATGGGTTGGATCATGGACTTCTGTGCCCAGGCTTTAAGAAAGATTATTATTGGCTTGGGTACTAAACAAGATGGTTTTATGATGGAATCTCGTTTTGATATCGCTGTTTCTTCTGAAGTTATGGCTATTCTTGCGGTAGCAAAAGATTTAAAAGATTTTAGAGAGAGAATCGGTAAGATTGTGGTTGCATATGATAAAAAAGGTAATCCTATTACAACGGAGGATTTGGATGTTGCTGGCGCAATGACAGCATGGATGTTGCCCGCATTAAATCCGAACCTAATTCAGACAATAGAAGGCCAGCCTGTTTTTGTTCATGCTGGGCCTTTTGCTAATATTGCAATTGGTCAGTCTTCAATTATAGCTGATAAAGTTGCTTTGAAGCTTGCTGATTACCATGTTACAGAGTCAGGATTTGCAGCTGATATTGGATATGAAAAATTCTGGAACTTAAAATGCAGATACTCAGGTCTTACACCAAATGCTGTTGTGATTGTTGCAACAATTAGAGCTTTAAAGAGCCATGGCGGTGCACCCGTTCCAGTACCAGGTAGACCCTTACCTGAAGAGTATAGCAAGGAAAATGTTGGCTATGTTGAAAAAGGTTGTGAAAACCTCCTCCATATGGTTGATATTGTCAAGAAATCAGGTGCTAATCCTGTAGTTTGTATAAATGCTTTCTATACAGATACGGAAAATGAGATTAAGGCTGTTAGAAGATTATGTGAACAAGCTGGTGCAAGGGTTGCAGTGTCCAAGCACTGGCAGTATGGAGGAGAAGGTGCATTAGAGCTTGCTGATGCTGTTATCGATGCCTGTAATGAACCAACGAATTTTAAGTTCCTCTATGAACTTTCAACACCTCTTAGAGAAAGAATTAAACTTATTGCTACACAAGTCTATGGTGCTGACGATGTAGAATACTCACCAGAAGCATTAGCTAAAGCTAAAGCACTTGAAGCTGATCCAGCTTCAGCAGATCTTGGCACTTGTATGGTGAAGACCCACTTAAGCCTTTCTGATAATCCAAACTTAAAGGGTGTACCCAAAGGATGGAAGCTTTTTGTTAGAGATATATTGGTATTTAAAGGTGCGGGATTTATCGTTCCTGTTGCTGGTGCTATTAAACTTATGCCTGGTACTGCTTCTGATCCAGCCTTTAGAAGAATTGATGTTGATGTCAATACAGGCAAAGTTAAAGGATTGTTCTAAAAATACATTGACTAAAAAATTGAGGGGGGCAAACAGTGCCCCCTTTTTTTTCTTATCTGCTTTTCCTCTAAACATGCTAAAATAAACTCGTGCAACAGATTGATTATACTGTTATCGATTTCAATGAGCAGTTCGAGAAAGCCTATAATTTGATGGAATATACCAATAAAAATGTTTTTATAACAGGTAAAGCTGGTACGGGAAAATCAACGTTACTAAAATATTTTGTATCAAAAACAAAAAAGAATGTAGCAGTTCTTGCTCCTACAGGTGTTGCAGCAGTTAATATAAAGGGTCAAACTATACATTCTTTTTTTAACTTTAAACCTGATATAACCTTAGAAAAAGCAGCCAAACTTAAGCCAGTTGATAGAGATATCTACAGAAATTTAGATACCATAATTATCGATGAAGTGTCCATGACAAGGGCTGATATTATCGATAGCATGGATGTTTTTTTGAGAAAATATGGACCTAAAAGGAACAATCCCTTTGGTGGTATACAGATGATATTCATTGGAGATTTATACCAGCTACCACCTGTAGTTACAAGAAAAGAACAAGCATTATTCAAAAATATCTATAAAAGCCCATATTTTTTTGATGCGCTGGTATTTCGAAATGCTAAAGAGCATATGTTTTTTGATTTTGAAAAAAAGCGATTAAAAAAAGAAAAGAAGATCTTTGAAATGGAATTTATAGAGTTAGAAAAGATTTACAGGCAAAGCGATGAATTATTCATTTCCATATTAAATGCGATAAGAAACAATACTATTACAGATGAACAGCTTGAAATATTGAATAAAAGATATATTCCCGATTTTAAAATAGATAAGGATTACCACTACATTTATCTAACTTCTACAAATGATTTAGCTGAAAAAATCAATTTCGAAAAGTTAAATGATTTGAAAGGGCGATTATTTAGGTATACCGGTAAAGTAAAAGGTAACATATTGGTTAATGAATTGCCCACAAGTTTAGAACTTTCATTTAAAATAGGTTCTCAAATAATGCTTTTAAATAATGATTCCTATGGTAGATGGATTAATGGAAGCGTTGGTGTTATCGAAGATGTAATAATGAGTGGCGATAGGGATGATATAATAATCGTGAAACTTGAAAATGGTAAATTAGTTGAAATAGAACCGTTTAAATGGGAATTATTTGAATTTCGTTATGATGTAGAAAATAAAAAAATAGTGACAAACGTAACTGGTTACTTCATTCAGTACCCTATAAAACTTGCATGGGCTGTAACTATTCATAAAAGTCAGGGGTTAACATTTGATAGAGTTATAATAGATACAGGTAGAGGACTTTTTTCTCATGGCCATATGTATGTCGCATTAAGTAGGTGTAAAACGCTAGATGGCATTATACTAAAAAAGCCTATTACTAAAGAACAAATACTTATGGATAGGCGTATTGTTAATTTTGTTACTGAATATCAATACAGGTGTTCTGAAAAACAATGCCCTTTAGATAAAAAAATAGAAATTTTTAAAGAGGCAGTAAAAGAAAAAAAACATCTTGAGATTGTCTATTTAAAGAACAACGATGTAAAAACAAGGCGAAAGATATTACCATTATTTGTTGGTGAGATTGAATATAATGGTAGAACGTTTTTGGGATTAAAGGCGCTTTGTTGCTTAAGAGGTGAAGAAAGGGTTTTTAAAATTGATAGGATTATTGAGATGAAGGGAGATATGTAAGATGGATACAATTATAATTTTTTTGTTAGTAGTTGTTGTATTGTTCAACATTTACTTACTTTTTAAGCTTAGAAGCCTTGATTTTTCTACTTTTGTAAATAATCTAACACTTTTAGAAAAAAACATAGAAAGGGTTGAAAGAACAATTAGAGAGGAAGTAAGTAAAATTCGAGATGATTCTTTAAACTTGAATAAAATTATGAGGGAAGAATTAACTAAAGGGTTGTTTGATTTTATGAAGGAAGTAAGGGCTCAGATTTCAGAGACATCAAGTATGCAAAAAAACCAGTTCGAAATATTTACTAAACAATTGGGCATTCTCGTACAAACAATTGAGCAAAGGTTGGATAGGATAAATAATACCGTAGAAAACAGGCTTAAATTATTGCAGGATGATACAAATAAAAAGTTGGAAGATATGAGGGCTGTTGTTGATAACATGCTTCACAAAACCCTTGAAAAAAGGCTGGGAGAATCTTTTAAGCTTGTTAGCGAAAGGTTGGAACAGGTTCATAGAGGTCTTGGTGAAATGCAAAATTTAGCATCAAGTGTAGGTGATTTGAAAAAAGTTTTGACAAATGTTAAAACAAGAGGAATTTGGGGTGAGATTCAATTAGAAAATTTACTTTCCCAAATACTTTCTCCCGAACAATATGATGTAAATGTAACCATAAAGAAAGGCTCAAATGAAAGAGTAGAGTTTGCAATAAAACTACCTGGTAAAAATGATGACAATGGTGTTGTTTGGTTACCTATAGATGCAAAATTTCCTCAAGAAGATTATTATAGGTTGTTAGATTATTATGACAAATGTGATGAAAAAGGTATCGAGGAATCAAAAAAACAATTAGAGAGAAGTATAAAAAACTGTGCTAAAGATATAAAAGAAAAGTATATAAATCCACCTTATACGACAGATTTTGGGATACTGTTTTTACCAGTAGAAGGATTATACGCCGAAGTATTGAGACTTCCAGAACTTGTAGAAAACCTTCAAAGAGACTATAGGGTTGTTATAGCAGGTCCTACTACTTTAGCTGCATTTTTGAATAGCTTGCAGATGGGTTTTAAGACACTTGCTATAGAAAAACGTACAAGTGAAGTGTGGAAGTTACTTGGAGCAGTGAAAACAGAATTTGCAAAATTTGGTTATCATCTTGAAAAGGCAAGTGAAAAAATACTAAAAGCACATGCGGAAATAGACGATGCTGTTAAGAAAACAAGAAACATAGAAAGAAAACTCAAGGATGTTCAAGAGCTTCCTTCAGATGAAGTTGAAAAAATATTATCAAAAGATTAAAAAAAATAATATTCTTAAAAGTCTAATAGGTGTTATTACTAATGTCAATGTCACATTCTCTTTCGGGTTAGGACATAGTATCCAGGGTAAGAATAAGCCGTGGGGTAAAAGATATGTAAGGCCCTTTTCTCCTGAAGATAAAAATGAGGCAATAAAGATAGTTAGAGAGATTTTTAACTTAAGTGGGCTTCCTCCAGTAGAATATATTTTAAACATTCTAAACAAAAAAGGAGGAAGCCCATGAACTTAACTCTATTATACCCAAAATATACCGAATTAAGAAAGGCCAATTCTGAATTTGCAAGAAAAACTGTGCTTACCCTTTATGAAAATACAGAAAGCATATCAAAAGTGGCAAAACTCCTTAAAACTACAAGAAAAACTGTAAGAAATATCATTAAAAGATTCAAAGAACTTAAAAAAGAGTGTTTAAAGGACCTCTCAAGAAGACCAAAGAAATCACCCAATAAAACCCCTCCACATTTAGAACTTGTTATTGCTTCTGTAAGAAAGAAGACAGGTTATGGGAGATACAGGATTGTAAAGGTTCTTAAAGAAAAAGGCATCGAGGTTAAACCATCAACTGTTAGATATGTACTTAAAAGATATGGTTTCCTAAAGTGAATATCCCACCCTATCAGTGGACTGCTATAGATGTGAAAACAAGATTGAGATTCTTAAGTTACTCCTATGAGAAAAGCTTTACAAACGGTCTAATCTTTATGCTAAGTTTAATATACTTCTTAAGAGCCCTTGGTATAGACTATGAGATAACACTACAAACAGACAACGGAGAGGAGTTTGGAGGAAAATCAGTGGATAAACTTGATTATCTAAACAGAATGATCTTTAAACCTTTAAATGCAAAGCTCATTCATATACCAAAGGGAAGAAAAGAATATAACGCCTTTGTGGAAAGATCCCACCAAACAGATGATAATGAGTTTTATATTCCTCAGCTTGAACTTTGTAAGGATTTAAAAGAGTTTCTCTTCAGAGCAATAAGATGGCAATGGGTGTATAATACTTTAAGATTCCATTCTTCATTAAACACAACACCTTATAAAAAACTCCTTGAATATTACAAGCTCCCAAAAAAAATAGCCCTCTTTCCTGTTATGATTCTCGATAAAATGTTGAATATACTTGATGTGTTCTTCCCTAAAAAG